>WSSedL1CaDRAFT_10000583_pt1 | contig 25225 bp, 27 predicted proteins | sample WetSurSL1Cattail_FD_9464 | JGI IMG/M metagenome (IMG submission 9464)
TTCCGCCCAGTATGGAGCCTCCGTCAAAGTCCGGTGAAACCATATTCTTGAACATGGTACTGTAGAAGGTGATACCGCCCGGATGAAGATTGGTAGGGGAGGTCGAATGTTCGGAGGAAGTGAAGATTTCACGAAAACTATCATTTTCCAGGGCATATTCCAATAGAATTGATAAATCGGTTACTGTCGTATAGTGATCCGTATCGCTAAGGCCGGTACTGTTTGTAAAATGCGTACTCTTCATACCAAGTTCCCCCGCCTTCTGATTCATAAGAGTTACAAAATCCGTTTCTGAACCGGCAATATAATCGGACAGCCCCACACAACATTCCGCTCCGGAAGGAAGTAAGACACCATAGAGAAGATCAAGGGCAGATGCAGTTTCCCCGGGTAAGAAACCTGCCATGGAAGCGTCATCATCATATAGCTTCTGAAAAATGTCACTGGGAAGATCAATAGGATCATCCGGATTATCAAGCTTTTCAATTGCAACGATTGCAGTCATAATCTTGGTAAGTGAGGCAGGATAAATGATTTCATTGCTGCTTTTTTCAAATAAAACCTTCCGGTCAGATAGTCTCATTAAAATGACATTACGGCTGAACAGCCGATCGTCTGCTAAATCAACATCGAGATCATCTGAAATTCCTGAAGTAGGTGACAAGGGTTGGTATAAGTAGGGTTCGTCAGTGATTAATTCAACGTTACCGGCGATAGGTGTAATATCTCGAATAGGTTCTTCAGCTCTGCTTTGGGATATTTCTACTTCCTTGTTTTGGGCTATTTCATATAAGCTCTTGCCGCCTATGATGATGATCGAGAATAGAAAAAGTTGTAACATAACTACTTTAAATAATCTTTTTAAAGAATTTCGTTTATAGCGTTTCATGGAAAAACTCCTTTCGAACTTAATTAAAGCATTTCGAAGGGAGTGATGTATTAATTTGATTTTATGACTTTCTTAAATTTATCTTATGTTTTAATTATTTTCTTATTTATACGTAAATTGTTACCAGGTTTTCACTGGGGATGGCAGTTTTACGGAAAATGTGGTACGACCATCCCTGCTTTCGGCAGTGATATTGCCACCATGGGCTTCCACAATACTTTTTGCAATAGCAAGACCAAGTCCGGAGCCTCCGGTATTGGTAGATCGGGCATCATCAAGACGATAGAATTTGTCAAAAATGGTTTGCAACTTATGTTCCGGAATGGTATTACCCTGATTGATGAAGGTAATCAGAACATGATCATCCTGACATATCGCAGTAATGTCAATCACTGTGTTCGGATTTCCATAGGCAATGGCATTTTTCATGATGTTGTTAAAGACACGGGCAAGTTTATCCCCATCTGCTAGAAGGACTAGATGTTCTTCGACATTAACCTTCGCAGTCTTGCCGGTGCAGCTTAATTGGGGATAGAACTCGTCCGTCATCTGCAGCAACATGAAGGACAGATCGATCTCCTGCTTATCAAGAATCATGGATTGAAGATTATACCTGGTAATTTCGAAAAATTCATTGATAAGCTGCTCCAAACGAAAAGCTTTCTCGAGAGTTATCGCAGTGTACTTGATCTTCTGTTCTATTGGCATGTCAGGAGCTTCGTCTAAAAGGCTCAAATATCCTATAACCGAAGTCAAAGGTGTCTTTATATCATGCGCCAAATAAACAACCAGATCGTTTTTTCGCTGTTCTGCAAACTGAGCGTCCAATTCGCGCTTTTTTAGGGTGGCTTTAATGCGATTAAGCTTCTTTTCTATTGTTTCAATCTCGGGTGATAGTATAATCTCTTCTTCTGTTTCTTCGAGCAGATAGTCTAGCCCGTTATTTACTTCATTAAAGTAACGAATTAAACGGGTAAGAGATCGGTAAAAAATAATGAGCAAGATGGTGGTATAGCCAAGGATAATCCATACGGTCTTATTATTTCGAAAGATATGTTGATATAATGAGATGGGATTATCAATCCTCAGTATCTTTTGGCTTAGGTAAACAAATGTACGAGCGAAAGAATCTTGAAAAATACCGTCAATAAATAATACCAGGATAATCCATCCAATCAATAGGGAAATGATCGGAATAAAAATTACCCGAAGTAGAATGCTTGATTTCAATTTATGAAAGTCATTTTTCAATTTTATATCCCACGCCCCAGACTGTTTTGATATATTTTGGATTTTCTGCATTATCATTCATTTTTTCCCTGATATGCCTAATATGCACCATAACCGTATTATTGCCGGAGTAATATTTTTCGCCCCACACATTACAAAATAATTCATCCGACCGGACAACTCGACCCCTGTTCCTGCACAGATACCAAAGAAGAGAGAATTCAATCGGAGTAAGGATTAAAGGTTTTTCATTCAGCAGACAGACATGGTTATCTTTTTCCATCACAAGTCCCGAAAATGCTATGACATTATCCTCTTGTTCCGGTTCCTTATAATTATATCTTGTATAACGCCTAAGCTGAGCCTTTACCCTGGCTACCAGTTCAAGAGGTAAGAAGGGCTTTGTTACATAATCATCGGCTCCCAGTGTAAGGCCCGATATTTTATCGATTTCCGCATTTTTAGCCGTCAGCATAATGATTGGAAAGTTATACTTTTCGCGAATTTGCCGGCAAATGGTAAGCCCATCGATGTCGGGTAGCATTATATCAAGTATGGCTACATCAAGAGCTTGCTCAGCAATACATTTTAAGGCTTCCTGTGCAGTGTAAAATTTAAATACATGAAAGCCTTCATTCTTCAAATACAACTCCACAAGATCAGCGATTTCTTGTTCGTCATCGACAATCAATATATTAGCATCCATTTTTATTCTCCAATTTGCTTATCTGATATGAATCATTACATAATTATACCAGAATAAATAATAAAATTAAAAGCTTTCTATTAATAAATCCTTAAGAAAAGCTTAAGGGTGGAGTATTCGGTTATATGGAAGGCTCATCATTAACTTTCAAAGACATAAATAAGAGCTGCGCAGATTATCACGCAGCTCTTATTTAGAAAACTTTAGTTACCATGAGGCAGAGAATTATTCGTCCTCTTCTTCAGCTTCTTCATCATCGAACATTTCATCATATTCCTCTGAATCTAAAAGCTCTTCAAAGGCATCGGCGACTGCTTCAAATTCGTCATCATCATCGATATTAAGAAGCTGAGGTTCATCATCATTTTCCTGAATGTAACGGTATAAAAACACGTTATCATCCTCTTCTTCTCCTTCTTCCGGCTGAAGTGCAATGTATTCTTTATCGTCAACTGTAAAAATTTCTAATACGATGCAATTTAACTCTGTACCATCATCTAAAGATAATGTAATAGAATCGTGTTCAAACTCGTGATCCTGTCCGCAGTCACAGCTGCCATCGTGATTATGTTCGCTCATTATACTACCTCGCTTTTTCTGATTAATGACAAGTGAATGAATGACAAGTAAAATAATATAATACTCACCTATGCATAAATCCATCTTGCATACCCCTAAAATAAATTAAGGGAATATAACTAGAATGTACCAGATTGAGGTAGAAAATGCAATATATAATCATAATAAATTTAGAAATTCATAAAAAAAGCATGCTACACAATTACTTGGCATGCCCAAACATATGTGCTATAATAATAGAGCATCCGACTTATCAACAGATGCTTTTTATGTAATAGGAAATTACGTCCTATTACATAAAAACGCTCCACGGTGGATGCGCACCTCAGCGGACAACGCATAAATGAATTTATGCGTTTGGAAGTTTATTGCTTCGTAATCCACTCGGGCGCGAAAGTGTCAGCAAGCTGGCACTTTATTATGACTTATGATATTTTTTTAAACAGGATCAGTGGATTTGAGGAGAAGATAACATGCAGGATAAGAAGAAAGAAATCAGAATATCGGTTCGTAATCTTGTTGAATTTATCTTGCGCTCCGGCGATCTTGATAATACTAAGACCAGAAGTGATGCGGATGCAATGCAGGCAGGAAGCCGTATTCATCGAAAGCTGCAAAAGCAAATGGGCTCCGATTATTCTGCGGAGGTTGCGTTATGTATCACTGTTCCCGTAACCAAAGATGGTATTGACTTTGAGCTTACCATTGAAGGCAGAGCAGATGGTGTCATTAATAACAACACCATTCAAGAGGATTTTGCCGTTCTGAATTTTGAAGAGGAGGCAGCGGAGCCACCGGAAATAATTATTGATGAAATTAAGGGTGTCTATATGGAACTGTCACATATGACGGCACCGGTAGATGTCCACAGAGCGCAAGCAATGTGCTATGCTTATATCTATGCAGCGAAGTATGATCACAAGCGGATCGGTATCCGAATGACTTACTGTAATCTTGAGACAGAGAATCTGAAATACTTTGAGGAGACCTTTTCTTTTGAAGAACTAAGCAGTTGGTTTGAGCACCTCGTTTCTGAATATGCCAAATGGGCTGCATGGCAAATCTTATGGACAGAGAAGCGTAATGCAGCAATTAAATCGATGGAGTTTCCATTTAAATACCGAGAAGGACAAAAGGAACTGGTTACAGGTGTATACAAGACGATTTTAAGAAGGAAGAAGTTGTTCATCGAAGCACCTACCGGAGTAGGTAAGACAATATCCACTGTTTTTCCGACAATTAAGGCGATGGGTGAAGGTATCGTCGAAAAGATTTTTTATCTAACGGCGAAAACCATAACCAGAACCGTGGCAGAGGATACCTTTCGGCTGCTTGGTGGCAGTGGTCTTGAATTTAAAGTAGTCACAATTACCGCAAAGGATAAGATGTGCATACTAGAAAAGCCCGACTGTAATCCGGGAGCCTGTCCCAGGGCCAAGGGCTATTTTGACAGGGTCAATGATGCTGTATTCGATCTTTTGACGTGTGAGAATGATATCTCCAGAGATCATGTCACAGCATATGCAGAAAAGCACTGCGTCTGTCCCTTTGAGATGGGTCTGGATGTAACACTTTGGGCGGATGCAGTGATCTGTGATTATAATTATGTCTTTGACCCGAATGTGTATTTAAGAAGATTTTTTATGAATGATAAGCAGTCTGAATATGTATTTTTGGTGGATGAGGCTCACAATCTTGTGGACAGGTCTAGAGAGATGTACAGCGCAAACCTCTATAAAGAGGATTTTCTCGAGGTGAAGCGACTGATTAAAGATAAAAGCGGTAAGCTTAGCAGATTAATCGAGCATTGCAACGGTGATTTGTTGAAAATGAAGAGAGACTGTGATGAATTTGAAGTACTTGAAACAGTCGACGGCTTTGTTATTCACCTAATCAGCCTAATGACAGAATATGAATCGTTCCTCAAGGAAGGCTTCATAACGGAAGGCAAGGAGGAAATACTTCGCCTTTATTTGGATATTCGACATTTCCTGAACATGTATGAGCTAATTGACGATAATTATACAATCTATACCGATTATGAAGAGGAGCGTTTTCGGCTCAAGCTTCAATGTATGGACCCTTCGAAGAATCTTCTTGCTTGTATGAATAAGGGGAGAAGTGCTGTGCTTTTCTCTGCAACCTTAATACCGATTAATTATTATATGGAACAGCTTGGTGGAATGCAAGAGGATTATGCGGTGTATGCACCTTCATCCTTTCAGACGGAAAACCGTATTATCATGATTGGAAAGGATGTAAGCACCAAATATACACGAAGAAATGAGAAGGAATACCAAAGAATTCTAAAATATATCAAAGATTTTATCAGCGCAAGAACAGGTAATTACATGGTTTTCTTTCCTTCTTATCAGATGTTACAGGAAATTGTCCTGCTGGCGAAGGATGAATTTGACGGGCTGGTTGTACAAAAGAGCAGTATGACGGAAGCAGAGAAGGAAATGTTTCTGGAGGAATTTGTAGAGGAACCGATAACGAGCCGCATTGGCTTTTGCGTTATGGGAGGAATTTTCAGCGAGGGAATAGACCTCAAGAATAATAGGCTGATAGGAGCAGTAATTGTGGGAACCGGTCTTCCGATGGTATGTAATGAACGTGAACTGTTTCGTGGCTATTTTGATGAAAGAAATGGTACGGGTTTTGATTATGCCTATCTGTACTCGGGAATGAATAAAGTGCTGCAGTCAGCAGGACGAGTAATTCGGACAAATGAGGACCGTGGTGCAATTCTTTTGCTGGATGAGCGGTTCACACAAAAACAATATAACAACCTGTTTCCGAAGGAATGGTTTCCCTTCGTCACTGTTGATGCCAATACAATGAGACCGGTTCTTAATGACTTCTGGAGGATGTCGAAGTAATTGTTATTAAAAATGAAGGAGACTGCCTAAACTACGGTAATCCGAGTTTTTTGAGAGAAAGTCCCTTCCGGAAAATGCTCGGAAGATTGAATTAGTTAGAAAGAAAACTAAGCAACCCAGAAAGCCTCCGACTAACCCATAAACCAAATCATCTAAATTACAGCGCTCCGATATGATTAAATATTGAAGAACTTCAACGAATAAGGGTAGCATGAGAAACAGGAGAAATCGTAACAGGCGACCTTGCTTACGCAAGATAAGCCTAATATAGAAGCCGTAAGGGGTATAGATTAAAATGTGGGTTGCCAGGTAGATGATTATGTCCTTCAGAGCTGTATTACCGCTCAAATAATCTTCAATCTGAACTGAAAGCACTTCAAACGGTGAAAAGACAGGGGCATTCAGGCTAGATCCATATGCCCATGAAAATGCATCTTTGAAAAAGCATCCATAAATAAGGAGCATCGTATAGGAGATAAGAAAAACAATACTACTGTATAAGTAGAAGTTGTTGAAATCATCTACCTTGGAACCATAATTAAGCATGTATCTGAGAAAGCAGTGAAGCATAGGTATCAGCCAGTTAATGAAAGCGATACCGAGCATGGTTTCGGTATAGGGCAGAAAGGAGTGATCATTCCCCAACCAAGTAAGTAAAATGATGGTTAAACTGATGAACAGGGACAAAAAGGAATAATCAAAGCAAATCCGGTATGTACCTGTCTGCTCAAGAAGGATATGGCATCCGATGACAGACATTAGGCAGGAGATTCCCCAAATGATAATGATTGGATCAAATACCTGATAGCAAATAAACTGCACCAAGATGGTCAGTATACTAATAAAAATAACTAATGATGATGATTGGGTATTCATGCGCCGCAGCATAATATCGCCTACTTTCCTTATAGAATCATTCTAATTTTTTCTTGAATGCAGCAAACTTTGATGTGGGAGCATACGGAAGGAATTTCACCCTCTGTATGTACTGAAATATCTTTGTCGGTCATAATTTCTATCTCAGAACAATCAAAGGTTTCAACACCTTTAAATCGAACATGATTTCCGGACATTAAAGTCGGTAGCAGGAGTAAAGCCTTAGCCTTGCGTAGTCCGTGAACAAGGCAGACACTTAATAAACCATCGCACGGATTTGCTTTCGGGGACATGATGAGTCCACCACCTTCATATTTATGAATCATACTTGATACCAGGAGCACATTTTGATAGGTGTCTTTTTTTATGCCATCCACGATCACTGTTGCGCTAACCGGTTTCATTGTAAGTAACTGCTTAAAGGCTATAGCGATATATACAAACTTCCCTGCGCCGAAGCGGTTGAGACGTTTCTTTAATGGTGAGGCCTGTACCTCATTGCAGACATTGGCATCATAGCCGATTCCACTGTTGCAGACAAACTTTCTTGGAGGAGTGACTTCATCAAAAAAACTTACAACTCCATAATCCAGATACTGAAATCTTGTCGGCTTCAATATATTTGCAAGGGCCTGAATTGGATCCTGGGGAATATTAAGAGCTCTTGCAAAATCATTGCTGGAGCCGGATGGAACGTAACCTAGAAGAACCTGATTGAAATCATCAATTCCGTTGATGGTTTCATTTAAGGTACCATCTCCGCCCAGGACAATTATATTTATAATACCATCATTATCACTGCAGATTTCGCGCACAAGCAATGTGGCATGTCCCATGTGCTTTGTAAAAACTACGGTGTAGGGTATTTGATGTTTATCCAATTCGTCTTTAATAGTCCACCAATGGCGTATTCCACGTCCGGAGCAGGATTTAGGGTTAATAATAAAATGATACATGCCATATTCTCCCTTGATTCGGTATTTTCATCCCAATATAACTCCATATTATATGATATGAGATTTATTGTCAATGTCTTAAAAATGATAATGATCGCGCTTACAAGTATTGTAAGTAGACAAACATAAATATACACCTATACAATAAATTGTTCGTTAAATCAAGATTTTCGTACAGGCACCCATAAGTAACATTCTCATAATATATATCGTACAGCAAAAGTGATCATGAATCGGACCTAAGTATATTCATGGTGAACGAATTATATGACAGGTAAGCCGTTTTTAACGGTAGAATGGAGGTAATTTATGGATAGACGGATGTATCGTGGTAATATGGGAAATAACTGTGGTTGCAGCAGAAACAATTCGCAATTCAGGCATAGTGAGCCTGTTTGCGAGGACGTATGCGGCAACCATATACGTGAAGACATGTGTGAAAAGCATGTATGTGAAGATATGTGCGATAAAAGCAGACATGATGGTGACTTTGACCGCTTTCCGATTGCCATGTGCTATGTTCCGTGGCAGTGCTTCAGAGACCTTTATGAAAATGAATTTGCAGCTCTTGCAAACGGTACATTATTCAAGGAATTAGATTTAAAATGGTATGGGAGGGGTTGTAAATAATGGATGGTAATAACAGAGAAAAATTATATGCGTTTATTACAGCATCAAGCTTTGTCTGTGATGATCTCAGATTATTTCTTGATACACATCCCACGGACAGAGCCGCACTTGAATATTGGGACAGAGCATCGCAGGCAAGAAATGAGGCTGTCATGGAGTATACCAAATGTTACGGGCCGATTAATTCATATCATGTAGAAAATGATTGTAAATGGGCATGGGTTGAAGAGCCCTGGCCATGGGAAGGAAGGTGCTAGTGTATGTGGAGCTATGATAGAATTTTGCAGCATCCGGTAAATATTGATCAATGCAATCCAAAACTGGCACAGGTAATCATGAGCCAGTACGGTGGACCGGACGGAGAAATAGGGGCATCCCTGCGCTATTTATCGCAGCGCTTTGCTATGCCAAACCGGAAGGTGGCAGGAGTGCTTACGGATATTGGGACCGAGGAACTGGCCCATATGGAAATTGTGGGTGCCATTGTTCATCAGTTGACCAGTGACCTTACACCGGAGCAAATAGTAGAAGGTGGGTTCCAGAACTATTATGTAGATCATACACTGGGAGTATGGCCGATGGCTGCCGGAGGGGTACCATATACCTCAATAAGCTTCGCGAGCAAGGGCGACCCGATTACGGATTTAGTGGAAGATATGGCAGCAGAGCAAAAGGCCCGGACGACTTACGATAATATTCTACGTCTGATTCATGACCATGATGTATGTGATCCGATCAAGTTCCTGAGAGCAAGAGAGATTGTTCATTTCCAGAGATTCGGCGAAGCCCTGCGCCTCATTCAAGATGAACTGGATGCAAGAAACTTCTATGCGTTTAACCCGGCATTCCCGGCGGATTTTACGAAGTAGACGAAAAACGTATACCGCTAATCTACATAGTCGTAGTGAAAGCGGTATACGTTTTTTATAACAGAAAGAACTAATCAACGTGCGAATTATTCTACACATTCAATGTTAAGTTATTTACATTCAGGTGATATTGTTTATGAGGTGGCTGGTGGAGCGAATTTCGGACAGGTGGCACTTTCGAACCATAATAATCATTTTACTATCTAAGATATATCTTTCTTTAAATCTGAAATTAATACTATAAAATCTGTTCTATCGTATAATATTTTATAGTCGGTATTAATTTTAGATTCAATATTATTCCATAGTTGCAATTTCCGATTATAAACCTTATCCCAGGCAGTATCATTTTTGTTTAGCCTATCAAACTGCGGTAAATCATTTTCAGTTTGTAGATTATCATAAGACTGTGCATATTTCACAGCAAGTTTTAATGAATTAATGGCCTTATCAAAATTCCTAATTTTCGTATATGCTAAAGCAACTCTTTCATAAAATTGTGAAATATGAACATCGAAGCGGCATGAATTGTTATTCGAAAACGCTTTAAATGCTTCTATTGCAATTTCATAAAACATAATTGCTTTTTCTAAATCATCAACAAAAAGTTTATCGATCCATAACGAATTAGAGTGTATTTGAACTATAGAAAAAAATACGTTAGTTTGAAACTGTTTTATTGCACTGTTTATATCACCTTTCTCTAAATAAAGCCTCATTAAAGCTAATTCAGTTTTCATGTAATTGTTTTGATTGAGTTGATTAAAAGTTTCTTCCGCTTTTTCAAATTCTTTTAGGTTTATATATGACATACCTAATAAATAATAGCTTTCATCAATTATTTCTCGATTTTTTGAGTTACTTATTACTTGTTTCAATCCTTTATTAGCTTCGGTTAAGACCCTAAACTTTTCTGAATCTGACGGAGGCATAACTCCAGAAAAAATCATTGTTTCAGCAAGCTTGAATTTTAATAGTATATCATTGGGATATCTTAATAAGGCTTCTTTAAGCATAGAAATAGCTGTAGAAAATTCCTTTTTGTCTCTGAGTTGCGTTGCCTTGTCAATAACGATAGTGCGATTGTCAATAGAATCCAAATTATAATCAAAAAAATAATCAATAGACACATCAAATATTGAAGCAATCTTTGGTAAAAGCTCTATATCGGGATAAGCAGAACCTGTTTCCCATTTCGAGATAGCGGCAATTGATACTCCAAGAATTTCTGATAGCTGTTGCTGTGTAAAATTGTGTTGCTTTCTAAGTTTATAAATATTTTCACTAATTTTATTAGTCATTTCATTACCTCATACAATTTTATTTCAGCTGATAGCTATATTATAATGTTTGAATAGTGTATATACAATGGATTGATTTTCGAATTTGTTAAAATAAAATTCAACCATATGGAAAATATGTCTGACTTTATCACCCTAAAATAGTAAACTAAAGATTTTGTATAATTTCTATGATATACTATCAGATTGCTAACCGAAGGTCCTACTTTGAGTCAGCCAATGCGTATCAATAATGGAATACTTCACTATAATACTTTTACTAAGCACAGCAGTTCACTGTCAACTTACCGATTCGGTGAGGCACTAAGAATAATTCTTGATGAACTCGATGCAAGGAATTTCTATGCAATTAACCCGGCATTCCCGGCTGATTTTAGTAAATAGCCTCTCGCTTATATTCAGGATTATATAGATAACAAAAGACGATTTGTTATACCCAAACCAGAGTTTTTGAAATAGATAATAAGCCCAAGTGCGTAGTTGATTAGATAACTACGCACTTGGGCTTAATTTACTAATAGCTTTAAAATGTTTTTTTCTGTTATGTTAAATTACTTATGTATACTTAAAATAGAGTTATATCCGGACCTTAACCTTTGATTAGCAGCCCTCATACCTCCGAATTCCCTATATACCATGATACAGCCAGGAACTTTCTGCTATCAAAAAATCCGTGGGAGAAGGCGGGCCAGATGCTTCGTTCTCTGCCGGAGGTTTATCGCATTTACTGCAGATTGGTTTATTGGAGTTGTATATGATATTATCACAGTAAATACACTGAGACTCCTTAAAGATAAATTGACGGATATCATCCTTATAAAAATGTTGATAGAGCTTACGGTCAATGTCGGTCATACCATAGGTTTTTACACTGTACAGCCATTTTTCATAGAATTCCTTTGCATATTTTGCACATTCCAGGGAAATGTTGAATAAATTCGATATTTCCCTGATATTACTGATTCGTGCGAAATACAAAGCAATGGAGGGACAGAGTATATTGCTTGCGAATAAATTAGCTTCTGTTTCATTCTCCGTGTCCAGCTCAATATGACCCAACTCATGCATTAAGGAAAACCTAATTCTTCTGGCGGATTTTTTATCATTATAATAAATGACATTACCAATCATACATGAATCAGCGCTGAGCTCCATACATGCCTGATATTTAATCGGTGTTAATTGTGAATACTTTTTGCACTCATATCCTTTTCTATTAATCATATCAAGACAGTTAAAAGGAAGTTCGGTAATTTCACATTTTGTGTAAATAGCATATACCGTATATTTGATTTTGTCGTAATCCATTGCTTGTTATTCCTCATCATCAGATAAAATTATTTTAGCCAGCTTCATTTTCTCTTGGGGTGTTAAGATGTTCTTCCCCCTGGTGTATATTTTTATCATTTCCTCATAGGTCATCTGCTTATCAGCTTTTTTGTTTTCGAGAAGGTCAGAGTTATTTACCCCCAGCCAACCTGCGATTAATTGTACCTTATCCATTCTGGGGAGCTTCTGACCAGTGCACCAATTGGACACGGTAGAGGAGCTTACCCCAATAAAATCAACTAAGTCCTTCTGAGATTTACCTCTTCTTTCTAATATAGCAGTCAAGTTTCTGGAGAAAATCTTTCTAATTTCTTCTTCGGACATTTCATCCCCCCCCTTCAAATAAATTATAACACTCAAACATATGTTTTGCAAGCTAAAAGTGAGATAAATTCAAAAAAAGCAGTATATAATTTAACTTAAGGCTTGACATATAGCTAAAAGCGAGTATAATTAAATATACAAAATATTGCATGTAAAATATGGTAAAAGCTTATGTGGCCACTAAAGGGGATGATTTGATGAAAATGACATTGGCACAGATGAGAAAAAAAGCTGGATTTACACAAAAAGGAAGTTGCAGATAAAATGGGTGTTGTATCTACGACGATCAGTCATTGGGAAAATCGAGTCACTTCTCTTACGATAGAGCAATTTATCAGTTTGTGTAAATTATACAATTGCTCGGTAGATGGTATTTTATTGTCGTCGTGCTAGCTAAAAGAGAGTTTATATACCAATTATGTAGCTTGAAGCGGATACAGCAGATGCAATTTAATACAAACATAACGAAGAAAGGGTGTTTTCAATGACAGAGCAGGAATTGAGTCAATACAGGGCAATTAAAAATGAGATAGATGATGTATGTGCCCGAATCAAGAGATTAGAGGAAACGGGAGTTCAAATGGTATCGGATCGGGTAAGAGGCTCGTCAAAACATTTTCCATATATTCAAAAATATTTTTACATAACTGGAGTCGATCCGGAGGAAGATGGAAGACGAAAGAAACTGATTCAGGAGCTTCAGAAAAAGCGTAATAAGAAACTGGATGAACTTCTGGAGATAGAAAGTAATATTCATGATTATATTTATAAGATACCGGACAGTGAAGTGAGGCAGATATTTACCTTTCGTTATATCGACGGTTATTCGCAGGAGGAAATCGGATCAAAACTACATATGGACCGTAGCGGGATATCCAAGAGAATAACAAAATATCTGGAAAGGCAACAGACTAAAATCAAACCGAACATAAACGGCCTTATCGGCCGGTCGATGCCAAGCTGAATATAGATACAACTTTATTCATATCAAGTTTATGAAAGGGACTTTTCCAGTGCCCTCGGATAGGGACCTAAATAAGTCTTGCGTAACTGCACCTGGCACACATATCACATTAGAAGCTGCTATAATTGTAACATGGAAAGCTGTGAAGTTGATTCCTTACCTTTGTAGGGAGGGAAACAATGATTTTATAGATGGGTCACAATGTTGACAAACAAGTCAACATTAGAATACCTCTGATACGACAGTACATTAACCGGCACACATATCACAGTTCAACCTGCTACAATCGTAATATGGAAGCTTATGAATACTTCCGACAAGATATCAATTAAGTGTAGACATCAGAATTTAAATGTAAGAGACATACAACAAGCGTCCCTGAATACCCTTGGGGATGCTTTTGTTTTACTTCCTTATAGGCAAAGTTATCAAATTGGGGTTGTGTCACAGACACGGGGCAATGTAATCATTTTATTAATGTGGGTGGGCAGTGGATTACAAAATATTATAAAGATTAACAACTAAAACAGAAGTAAATGAATGCAAGGTATATTCCCGGGCGACTGCAGCGTCCGTGATTTTATATACAGGTACTTTTCATCTTTGTCTTTTAGTACTCGCAGACGTAAAAGAACAAGTACAGATACCAAAGCAGGAGATGGAACACTCGTAAAAACCGTAGGTACAGGAAGGGGAATTCTTCATGGTCTTTACAGAATTATTAATATCACAGGGATTGTCAGAGGAGCAGGTCAAAGAAATCATAAGGAAAATGAGCAAGAACAGGATTTTCATAACCCAAGAAGAGAAAATCGAGGAACGTTACCGTAAAATGAAGCTTCAAAGGGATCAAATGAGAGTAAAGCTGCAACTGGCGGAAGCGACTTTGGGGGAACTAAACCGAGTACTTATGACAAACAAGAACATGGCAATTGAAGACATAACAAACCATGAAATACAAATGAAGGTAGAGAGAAGGTGAGTAAAAAGCATGATTAGTGATTTAAAAACAGCAATCGTAAGTAAGCTATTTGAGATATATCAAATCGGATATGTTACCTATGATGAAGATTTACCGGAAAGCTTTAGTAAACCGGCTTTTCTGATTCAAATCACAAACCAGAGCTATCACAGACGGTTAAGTAATAAGTTTAGTAGTGAGGTTTCCTTTGATATTACTTATTATAGTGACCAATCAGCAATTCGTGCCGACTGTATTCGGGTACAGGAGACTTTACTCAAGGCGTTTGATATGATTGGTACCTATCAGGTAATGAATAAAATTTCCAAGATAACGGACGGTATCTTACATTTTACCTTCGATATCCGTTATTGTGAAATGCTTCAAGAAGAAGAGTGTCTTATGCAGCAACAACAAACTAATACGAATATTTAAAGGAGGGTTAACATGTCAGGAACATGGACCAGTCAGAATAAGGTTTTACCGGGAGCATATATTAATTTTTTAACCAATGCAGCATTATCTATCACCCCGGGAGATAGGGGAACCGTGGTATTGCTTCAGGAAATGAGTGTGGGAGTGGCCGGTGATATCTATACCGTAACCACATCAGCAAATGATTATCCGACAGGTATTACAACTGCAGATAAACGACTCGTAAATGAAACGTTAAAGGGAGCCAAGATCGTGCTTGTCTATAATCTGGGTACCGGCCATACGGCAGGAGCTCTGGATACAGCCTTAGCAGCCTTGAAAACAGTTAATTTCAATACCTTGTGCTATCCGTATGATGGGACAGATTATGTAGCCAACAAATCCGCTATCGTGACTTGGATTGAGGCTTTGAGATCAGATGACGGAGTGAAAGCTCAGGTTATACTGGCAAATCAGACAGCAGATGATGAAAGTGTCGTCAATGTAACCAACGGAGTTGTCTTATCCGATGGGACAACCTTAACACCGGCTCAGACCACAGCCTGGGTTGCAGGTATTACCGCAGGAGCCGGTATCAATCAGTCAAATACCGGAAAGATCTATTCCGGTGCGGTAGATGTATCTCCAAGAATGACAAAGTCTGAAATGGAAGCAGCAATCACTGCCGGTAAGTTCATCTTTAAGGTAGACAGTGCACAGAATGTGACAGCAGTTTATGATATCAATTCCTTAACCTCCACAACAGTGGATAAGGGTGAGGTATTCAAGAAGAACAGAGTAATCCGTACAATTGATGGCATTAACAGTGATATTGTTGAAATCTTTGAGTCGAATTATATTGGGAAGATCAATAACAGCAATGATGGAAGAGCAATTCTTCGTTCCAGCTTAATTGATTATTTCAAAGAACTTCAGAGATTATCAGCAATTCAGAATTTTACTGCGGATGATGTTAAAGCTTCAACAGGAACTGACCGTGATGCGGTTGTGATTGACTGTTATGTACAACCGGTGGATAGCGTAGAAAAGATTTATATAACAGTAAATCTGGCTTAAGGAAGGAGGAAATATAAATATGGCATATACAAGATTAGCAGATACAATATCAGCTCAGGAGGGTACCGCATTTATTACAATAGATGGGGTAACAAGAGAATTATTCGAAGTATCCAGTATCAAAGCACAGCTTGATCTGGTGGTTCAGGAAAAGAGAATGTTGGGAAGCAGAATGACCCAACATAAGGTTACAGGGGTAACCGGTTCGGGATCAGCCACCCTTTATTTTATGAACAGTGAACAGTTAAAGCAAACGATTAAATATATTAATGAAGGGACCCGTGGCAGCGTTAGCCTACAGGTTACAAATAGAGATCCTCAATCAACGGTTGGAGAACAGAGGGTAAAGTTGAGCAATGTAATTTTCAACACGATTCCAGTTACTACATTAGAGGAGTCGGATGACCCGGTAACCTTTGATGGTGATTTTACTTTTGACAGTATCGAAGTTGAAAATGAATTTGTTTTACCGGATTACATTCAAACAACTTAATAATTTATATATGGGAGCCTGTAGGCTCCCATATTCTATACGAGGAGGAATAATATGAGTTCATTAAATGCATTTTTACATCCGATTATGGTAGAGAACAAAGAAGTAATTATATCAAACAGGTTCTTAGAGAAAGACAAACCGGTACCGTTTATCATACGTCCGATCACACAGGAAGAGAATAAATACTTAATTAAGAAATTTTCAAAGAGAGATAAAAAAGGGGCAGATACCTTTGATCGTGCTGAGTATGTACAGGCAATGACTGCGAGTGCAGTGGTTTTTCCTGACCTAACTAATGCCGAATTACAAAAAGAGTATGGAGTACTAGGTGAATCTGCATTGCTTCAAAAGATGCTTTATGTTGGAGAATATGCAACGTTGGCACAGGCAATTCAGGAAATTAGCGGACTTGATAAGAACATCAACGAGGATATTGAAGAAGCAAAAAACTGATAAAGCAAGGTGATGCAGAGCTTAATCTTGCACACTTTGCTTTTCAAAAGCTTCACATCTTGCCGTCTGTATTGGATGCCTTGGAGGATAGAGAAAAGGCATTCATCTATGCCAGCATTCAATTAAGGGCGGAAGAAGAAAAACGAGCGGCAAATCGGTCAAAAACAAAAGGAGGGAGGAGAAGATAATGGCAACAATTGATAATTTAAATAGTCTGATGGTTTCGAACACAAGCATTAACAGTAGTGTAAAAAATATGAGCAAGTTATCGTATGTAATAAATTCAGCAACAAAGAATTTTAACGATTTTAGCACAAACATGATGGATTTTTCAACGAATAATAACTTAATTATTAATATGGGAAATTCGCTTGACCAAATGAATAGTAAGCTGGCTAAATCTGAAAGTGGATCAAAAAAAGCCGGTGCAAATATGTTCGCGTTAGCAAAATCAGCCTTAAGTCTTGGCAATATAACCAAGGGTATGGAAATGGTTGATCAATATACCAACTCAAGTAATAAGCTTGCAGATGTAAATGACGGTCTTCAAACACAAATGCAACTGCAGAACAAGGTTAATGCGGCTGCAAACAGATCCTGTATATCCTATAGTGATATGGTTAATACAGTATCAGGTATCGGATCTTTGGATACCTTTAGTAAGGATAATGATTCAGCCATAGGCTTTGCAGAACTATCTCAAAAATCATTGAAGCTGGATGAATCCGACTTGAGTTTATCCGATGTTACTACAAGTATGTCGGATGGCATGATATCGGGTGATGAATTAAGCTCCATCGCCGGAGCGGGTTCGACAATGGGAGACGCTCTTTCGTCATATACCGGAAAATCAAGTACTCAACTTGATGATATGGCAGATCAGGGATTAATAACAGCGAACATTCTAAAAAATGCCATGTTTGCTGCTAGTAGTGACATTAATACAGAATTTGAAAATCAGCCAAAAACTTTTGCAGATATCTGGACAAAGATAACCAATAGTGCGACAAATGCTCTTAGTCCGATCATGCAGTTAGTGAGTGATATCATGAATTCCCCGGCAGTTCAGGCTGGCGTCAATACAATCATTAATGCATTAGGTTTTGTCTCTCAAGTAGTCAGTAATTTAATAGGGTTTGTTTCCGATAATTGGACGAAAATCATACCCATATTAATGGCTATTGGTGCTTATTTGCTCTTTATTGGTGCAACTGCATTAATCGGAATTATACAGTCTATGGTAGGGGTAATAGCCGCAGAAATGGCTGCGATGGCACCAATACTTATCATAATAGGAATAATTGCAGCAGTAATTTATATCCTTCAAGCCATGGGAGTATCCTTTGAGGACATATTTGGCTTTATCGGAGGAGTGGTTGGTGTAGCAGTCGCAGGCATTTGGAATTTGTTTTTAGGCCTGTTTGATTATATTCTCGGTATTGTTAGTTATTTGATAAATCCATTTATAAACTTTGCAAACTTTTTTGGCAATTTATTTACAAGCCCTATTTCATCTATAATCTATTTATTCCAAAGTATGGCAGATAATGTATTGGGAATTATCGAGACAGTGGCTTCTGCTATGGATAAAGTGTTTGGTACGAATATGGCAGATACAGTATCCGGATGGCGTGCTGGTATCAAGGATATGGCTGATGCAGCAGTGGAGAAATACGCACCAGATGAAGACTATCAAAAGGTTACAGATAATCTGGATCTGAGTTCGGAGGATTTTGGTTTAAGCAGAATGGATTATACAGAAGCCTTCAATAACGGGAAAAAAACCGGAAAAAATATCTATGGAAATATTGACGGAGCATTAAGTTCATTAGGTGGTTCTGATTCGGGGTATGATTTCGACCAATTCAACACCACGGGCGATGCGCTTGGGACGGCCAGTGATCCGCTTAAAGTAGAAGGGGCAGGTACAAATGGCTCACTCGATGTTAACATGGAGGAGGAAGATTTGGGCTATCTACGGGATATGGCTGAGAGAGATTATATTGCAAATGTTGCGACTAATACACTCGCTCCCAACATAGCCGTTAGCTTTGGCGATGTACATGAGACTGCGGATGTAGATAAGCTTTTCGGCAGAATCCAAACGATTTTGAAGGAACAGATTGCCATAACACCGGAGGGGGTATACTGATGAGTAATTATGCAGTTTTTTTTGATAAGAACGATAAAACCATGCGGCTGCCTGTCAATCCTGAGGAAATCGAAGTGAGCTCAACCCAGGCAAATGAGAAATATGAGATTTTAAAGCTGGGGCAGATAGCAGTTCCATCACATATGGAGCTAAAGGAATATAGCTTTGAGATTGAGTTACCCCATGAATGTCTTCACTATGTGGAAACACCAAATTTGTTTAAAAATGCAGAGGAGTATCTGACAATTTTGACAGAATGGAGAGACGAGCTTGAGCCAATCAGATTTCTGGCAGGGATGGCAACCGGAGAGTACACATTGGCGAGCAATATAATCAATACACCTGTACTGATCGAAAGTCTATCCGTCAAAGAAAAAGCAGGAGAAGAGCAGGATAAATATGTTTCCATTAAATTATTGGAATACAGGGAGTTCGGGAAGCAAGAGGTTCTTCTTGAGGTGGATAAAAAAACAGGTAAAACCAAAAAAGCAAAGGCTGATAAGAGCAATCCCAAAAGTAACGGGTCTTATGTCGTACAGCGTGGGGATACTCTATGGGCGATAGCCAAGAAATATTATGGTGACGGATCAAAATATACTAAAATCTTTAATGCAAATAAAGATAAAATAAAGAACCCTTCATTGATCTATGCAGGGCAGAAGCTGGTGATGCCTGCATGATGGAATTTTTGGTCAAGGTAGATGACAAGACTTATGAGATAAGCCAGTTGGTAAGCAAGGTTACATTTAAGGATTCGATTAATAATGGATGCAGTTCACTTGAATTCACCTATATTAATCAGGATTTAATAATTAAAAATGGAAGTGTTGTAAGCTTTACCTATAATTCATCTAATATATTCTACGGATTTGTCTTTAAGGTGAGTAGAGGTAAAGGAAAGGAAATCACCGTTACGGCCTATGATCAGTTAAGGTATTGTAAGGCGAAGGATATTATCATTGTAAATGAGGATACCGTGACTACACTTGTAACGCGAATGTGCAATTATTATCACCTAAAGAAAGGTACATTAAGCGATATGGGATATAAATTGGCGACAGAGGTGAAGGATGATTCAACCTGGCTTGATGTTATCTATTCAGGTATTAGCGATACGCTGACCAATAAAGGAACCTGGTATTTGCTAAGAGACGAATTCGGTTCGGTGTGCTTGCAGAACCTAACAGATTTACAGCTCAATCTGATTCTGGGAGATCAAAGCCTTGCATATGATTATAGTTATGAAAAATCTATAGACGAGGAAACCTATAATCAGATTAAGATTTATGCAAAGGGAGAGACAGATACAGAAAAGCAGTTTGTCGTGGTAAATGATAAGACTGCGGTATCTACATACGGACTCCTTATGTATTATGAGGCCTCTGATAAGATGAATGCTTCGGCTGCAAAATCAAAGGCAGATATTTTGCTAAAGCTTTATAACAGAGAATCCGAAACCCTAACCTTAAGCTGCCTTGGTGATACCAGAATCAGAGCCGGCACAAGCTTCTTCGGTAAAATTGAGGATATTGACTATAGCCAGAGACTAATCGTAAAATCGGTCACCCATAATTATCTCCCGATTCATACAATGGAAGTGGAGGCGATGCTATGATTAACGAGATTAAAGAGATTGTACAGAACTATATCAATAATGCAAAGCTGTGCAGTCTTATGCTTGGCACGGTTGTTGACAGTGGAATTATGATGAATGAAAAGCTTACGATTCCCGATGAGTTGATCAAAGGAAATCTTAAGAAATTTGCCTCACAGGGTGATAAGGTGAGAATTATTCGAAACCATGGAGGGAAGGAATTCTATGTGGTCGAAATCATTGATAAAGCCTTTATCACGAAGGGCTCGATTATCGCACTGTCCCTGAATGGCAGCACCAATGAATATAGAGTGGAGGATGTGAAAATATGATACCAAGCGCAAGCATAGACGTAACGCTTTCGTCATCGGACACCACGGAAACCTCAAGAACCTACAGGCTATCAAATGGTTCCATCCAAGGCTTTGTGGAGGAGCAGGAAGCATTACAGCAGGCGATTTATCTGATGCTTAATACAGAGAAGTATGAATATCCAATCTTTAGTTTTTCCTATGGAATTGAACTAGAGAACCTGATTGGACAGGATCAACTATATGTGCAAATGGAATTAATGCGTAGGATAAAGGAATGTCTTCTTACAGATGACAGAATTCAAAATGTAGAGAATTTTACATACAGTATTACGAAAGATTCCATTCTGTGTACCTTTGATGTGGTAAGCATTTATGGGATAAGTACATTTAATAAGGAGGTGAATGTTTGATGTTTGAAGAAATGACCTTTGAAAACATAGTGGCGGATATGCTTGGGCGTGTAACCTCGGATGTCGATAAGCGGGAAGGCTCCATAATCTATGACGCACTGGCTCCCTGTGCCTATCAGCTGGCGCAGGCATATTTTAATCTGAATAATTTTATTGACCTGGTATCGGGGGATACCGCAATTGGAGAATATCTTGATAGGGTTGTAGCAGATTACAGCATTACGCGAAAGAGTGCCACCTATGCCGTAAGAAAGATTGAGACCTCAGGAGCAGTCAGTATTGGAACAAGATGGGGCATAAATGGTAGTAGCTATGCAATTACAGCATTACTGTCTACAAATATCTATAGCGCCACCTGTGAACAGCTGGGCGATATCGGAAACCAATATTCGGGAGCAGTCGATAACATCGATAATGTATCCGGTATAACTGCGGCTTTGACCGACATAATAACACCGGGTGAAGAAGAGGAAACCGACGATAATTTACGCACCAGATTTTACACCCAGATCCAGTCAGCCGGCACAAGCGGAAATGCATACGACTACCGAAACTGGGCACTTGAAGTACCCGGATGTGGCGATGCCAAGGTATTTCCCCTCTGGAACGGAGCCGGAACAGTCAAGGTATTAGTAGTAGACGAAAACATGACAATTGACGTAGATTTACCGGAAGTTGTTGCGAATTATCTCGAAACAGTCCGTCCAATCGGTGCTACGGTGACTGTGGTAAGTCCGACTTCAAAAGAAATTGGAGTCACTGCAAATGTTAAACTAAATGGCACTAAGACGCTGGCAGACATAAGGACAACCTTTACAGCTGCACTTACTGTATACCTAAAAGATGCCGTATTTGAAACATATAGTGTAAGCTATGCCAAGATCGGTAACTTGTTGTTAACTACAGCCGGAGTAGAAGATTACAACACCCTGCTTGTTAACACCGGCACCGCAAACATAACCATACTTGATACTGAAATGCCTTTTACGGGAACAGTAACATTAGTGGAGGTGACTTAATTGGATTTGATGACAGTACTACCGGAGTATTATGCGGGCAACCGAACCATGGAGGAACTGCAGAAGATTCTGAGTACAGGTATTAATAACCAGGCAGCCGGACTTGATGAAACGATTGACCAGTGCTTTGTTAACACTGCTACCGCATTACTTAGCCGGTATGAAAAAATCTATGGCATCCAGGTTGATGTATCAAAGTCGGATGAATTTCGGCGTGAGCGAATCAAGGCGAAGATAAAGGGTGTTGGAACGGTTACAAAGCAAATGTTGATTGATACGGCAGCAGCTTATAGCAACGGAGAGGTCGAGGTGCTTGAGGACCCGGTAAATTATAGCTTTAAAGTTAAGTTTATTGGTACTCTTGGAGTACCGCAAAATATGGCCGATCTTATACTGACAATTGAAGAGATCAAGCCGGCACACCTAAAATATATTTTCGAATATATGTATAATGCAAATTCGCGATTGTCTTTATTTACTCATTCGCAGCTTGTAGTTTATACGCAATATCAATTAAGAAACGAGGTGCTTACGTAATGGCAACAAAAACTAAAAACTATGATTTAATCAAACCAACAGAGAATGATTATTATGATGTTAATGTACAAAACAACAATATGGATATTATTGATACAGCACTAAAAGAGGTAAGCGACAGCGATGATGCAAAGTTACAAATTGGCAAAGATTACAGACCCAATCTACTGATTAATGGCGATTTTCAAGTATGGCAGAGAGGAACATCATTTAATATTGCTGCTGGTGAAGTGAAGTATACAGCGGATAGGTGGATAGGCGATGGATTCGGTACTCATGCCTATACGGTATCTAAGGATACAAACGGAGTATTGCTTCCGGCATCGCCATCGGAAGTTAGGTCATTAGAAAACAGAATTGAATTAACTGATGCAGTAAGAAATAATGTTATTAATAAAAAAGTTTCGTACACTATTTCTGTTGATGGCATTATTTATACTGGTACCTGTGTCCTCACTAGCACGAGTGGTATAAACTTAAAGGGTGCAAGTGATACAAGCCTCAGGTTCGAGTGGAATGCTCTCGGATCAACCTGTATCTCAATATATATAACTTTTAGAGATGTTTTATCGCATATCGTAAATTATATTAAAGTAGAATTAAATGACCACGCCACATCCTTTATTTCAAAAAGTTATGGGGATGAGCTGATTGCATGTCAGAGATATTATGAAAAATATGATTTTAATAGTTCTGTTTGTCAATCAGGATATCAAGTAATTGGATTTCCATTTAAAGTTGATAAAAGAGTAAACCCAACTATGACATTTAAAAGTCAGAATGGTACATTAAACAAGCTCAGTGCTTGGGGAGCGCTTAATATTTATGCCACAGTGTTAAGCTCTATGATAAACACAGAAGGTGTTGAGCTGATTAATACAGATAATGCAGTTAGCGGTAGTCGTTATGTGTATAGTTGGGTTGCTGACGCAGAATTGTAGTAAGGAGGATTGATTATGAATAAGCACTACTTTAAGACTTGATGCAAATAACTGCATCACAAAAGGTTTCTCAGATGCATTTGAAGAGCCAATCAAAACAGATATTTGTATTACGCAAGAAGGTGGAAGGCTTTTTGAATTAAAAGGTGTAATTAATCTTCCACTGATTGACTTAAACGGTAGCAATCTATACAAATATTGAGATGGAACATATCTGAAACAACCGCAGAAGATGAAAATCGCAAAGATAACAGAAAGTAAAGAGAAGGTATAATTGTATCTTGTCGATAATTCGTACCTATTTACTGATGAAAAATATTATTCGGGTACTAATGATAAACAAAATTAACTTGCTTATGCCATTGCAGTATATCAAATGAAAGGACAATCAGGGGAAGTTAACCCGGTAATTAAATGGAAATCTAAGGCGAAGCTTGTATGGAATGGGCAATTGATAATATTACAGATTTAACAGTTGGAATATCTGAAGATGTAACTCCATTGGTTTCTTTGTAACAATCACTAGAGGTTCAGATTAATAACTGTATCTCAAGGGATGATATTGATAAGGTGGTCATCTACTATGAAGAGGTTTATTAAGCGTTGTATTCTCTAGATGATAGATGAGATAAAACTTACTTTTTCATTGAGATTTTATTAGAGGATACCCCATATAAGCAATTAGCAATATTAACAAGCAAAATGAAGCACCATTACGGTGCTGTTTTTATGCTATAAAAAGGATGGTAATCATGCGTGAGAGAATATATAACACGATATTGGCTTGAAGTAATTTTTGGCTTTGCGTTATCCGGAATAGGCTTCTGTTTTCGAGGAATGTATGCTCAGTTTAAGGCTTTAAAGCTTGGCATGCAGGCGATTTTAAGAGACAGAATTATAGAGCAGTATAACAAGTGGACAGAGAAAGATTTTATACCAATCTATGCGCTCGAAAATGTAGAAGCCATGTACCTGGAATATCATGCACTTGGTGGTAACGGAACGATAACAAAACTTTACGAAGAGCTGCAGGAATTATCAAAAAGAAAGATGGAATTAATGTAAATTATTGAAGAGCATAATTTACACTTAGAAGTTTGTGCCTGCGTAATCCTCGGCACAAACTAATTCAAAGGGAGGAGTGTTGAATTAATATGACATTTATTAGTATAGTATTTACCTTTTTCACAGCCTATTGGCTAGACATTTTAGTCGGGGGTGTGGTGCTCATGGCGCTCACCCTACTATGGAAAAAAGGCAAGCAGAAAGCAGTAATCAGGATCATCAAGGCGCTCGTAGCGAAAGCGGAGCAGCAGTACGGC
>WSSedL1CaDRAFT_10000584_pt1 | contig 25154 bp, 27 predicted proteins | sample WetSurSL1Cattail_FD_9464 | JGI IMG/M metagenome (IMG submission 9464)
GGGACAGAAGATAGAGCACCGCCCATTTTACCGACTGCAGTACGGCATGCACCTGCTAAAACAATCTTGTTTGACATAAATTTTCCTCCATCATTTTTTTATTAAACTAATTGAAGACGATTAAATTACGCACTAACAATACGATTTTCGTATGTGTTAAATATATCACAATATTACTAAATATGCAATACAATATCCGTAGATCCGTTAATTTTTTAGCAAGCCCTAGTCCGTTCAAGCTTTCAAAACCAGATTACTAAACAATATTGCAACAAGACAATCACCATCATTCAATCAGACGGCTTGAGCCGCAAACTACGCATTTTGAAAATAAAAAATGTCTGTTAAACTCAAACTGTTATTCACTTTAACATAAAATTAATTCAATGATACTTTAACCGAATTGAGTCTGTTTCATACAGCATCAAGTCCTATATTTTAGGTGTTATGGGATATCCACTGTGACATGCCCGCTCCAAATTCATCATTGGGTCTTTCCTGAAACTCAAGTTTCTTATAAAACGGTTCTTTGCCTTTTGCCGCCATCAGGCATACAAGAACGCTTTCCCCGCTTTCTATGCCGTTATTAATATATTCCATGATTTTATTCAGCATCGTTTTCCCAATTTGATTACCCTGATACGCTGGGTCTACCACTACATCCGCAATATATCTGACATATCCACCGTCGCTAATCACTCTTGCCATGCCAACCGTCCTGCCTTTATCAACCGCTACAATTTGAAATGCAGTGTTGTTCAAGCCGGTTTGCGCCTGTTTCGTTTGAATTTCTTTCCATCCAACTAATCGGCGCAGCCGGTTATAATCTCTTTCGGAAATAGTGTTAATATATTCAAGTTCCATAAAAAATCTCCAGTCATTTTCACTCGCATGGATATTGAATTCCCCATTCAGCACGAAGCTGGTCCATTATTTTCAAAATACGCAGCGTTTCTTCCTGCGGCATTTGCGGGCATTCCCGCTCTCCCTGCTCAATTGCTTTCACAGCAGCACGGACTTCATACTCATAACCGGTAATGTCAAAAGGAACATGGAATACTTTGGGTTCTAACTCATCATAAAGAAAAACACGAATCTCTTCGGGATGCCAAAAAGATTCCAATTCAACCCTGCCCCTGCTGCCGTAAATAATTCCTTGATTTTTCATTTTACACAGAAAGCAACTGTTCAGAATCGCCATTTTTCCATCTTCATAGACAAGGGTCATACTGTTCTGCGCGTCAACCCCAAGATCGGATTTTACCACCGCAGATTCTATTCTTTTAATTTTTGTCCCGAAAAACATAGAAGCAAAATTAAGCGGATAAATACCTAAATCGAGCAGCGCCCCGCCGGCAAGTTCCGGAGAAACAATTCGTTCAATATGCGTTAAATTCTGTCCGAATGACGCAGAAAGCGCGTAAGGCTCCCCAATCATTCCGCTGTCAATAATTTCATGCAGTTTTTCTGCAAACGGCTGAAATCTGGTCCAAACAGCCTCCATAATGAAAAGATTCCGGCTTTTAGCAAGTTGAAACAGTTCTTCTGCCTGTTTCGCATTCACGGTAAATGACTTTTCACACAAAACATTTTTTCCATGCATCAGGCAAAGCTTTGCATGTTCATAATGATGAGAGTGCGGAGAAGCGATATAAACGAGATTTACATTGTCGTCACCCACCAGCTCCTCATAAGAACCATATGCCTTTTGGAAGCCATATTTTTCTGTTAAATTTTGGGCTCGGTCTAAATTTCTGGCAGCGATGGCATATGGTACGACTTCATCCATTTTTGAAACAGTTCCTGCCATGGTTTCCGCAATGTTGCCGGCACACAAAATTGAAAAGTTCAATTTTTTCATCTCTATAACCATTCCTTTCACATTAAGCCAAGTAATAGGCGGATCTTCTGTTTGGTTTCACTACGTCAGTTTTTACTAACTCTATAGAAAAATTCTGAAAAGACACTGGACATTAGCTTTATAAATAGATATGAAAATCTTGAACGAATGCTTCCACAACATGCTCAGGCGTTGCCCATGAGGTTACAAGGCGAACGGCAGAAGTAGAATCTTTCAGTTTTTTCCACAGGGAAAAATCATATTTTTCTCGCAGTTTTTCAATTAGATCATCCGGCAAAATAGGAAAAAGCTGATTGGTCGGCGACGAGGCTAAAAAATCAAAGCCTGCATCAGCAATTGTTTTTCTGATTCGTGCAGCCATATCATTTGCATGCGCAGCCAATTCGAAATACAGCCGATTTTGAAACAGTTCCTCAAACTGCACGCCAAGCACCATGCCCTTTGCAAGCATCGCGCCTCTTTGTTTGAGCAAAAAGCGAAAATCTTCTTTCAGTGCGGGATTGCATATCACAAGCGCTTCACCGAGCAGTGCACCGTTTTTCGTACCACCAATATAAAACGCGTCGGTCAGCCCTGCTAAGTCCTGCATGGTAAGATCATTTCCGGAGGCAGTCAGCGCTGAACCCAGCCGCGCACCGTCAAGATATAAGTAAAGGCTATTCACTTTACAAAAAGTATTCAGATTTACAAGCTCTGATTTACTGTAAATTGTTCCGATTTCGGTCGAATCTGAAATATACACCAATTTTGGTTTTACCATATGTTCATCGCTATGTTCATTCAGTACCAGTTGAACCAATTCCGGGGTAAGCTTACCGTCCTTTGAAGGAACGGTAACCACCTTGTGACCTGTGGCCTCAATTGCACCTGTTTCATGAACATGAATATGTCCCGTTACCGCACAAACGGCAGCTTCATGCGGACGTAAAAATGAGGAAATCGCAGTTAAATTCGTCTGTGTCCCGCCCATTAAAAAGTGCACATCAACATCGCGACGCCCAAGTTCCCGGCGGATCAGTTCGGTTGCATGAAGGCTGTGGATATCCTTGCCATACGCCTCACTCTGCTCACGACTTGCCTTGCTGAGCGCTTCCAATATTTTCGGGTGTGCACCTTCACTGTAGTCATTCATAAAGCTATACATCAATATGACCATTCCTTTCTTTAACAAACCTTAGAATTAAATATTCATAATAAAACGTTCCAACTCATCTTGATTCCCCATTAGCGAACCTTGAACCAGTTCTTTGGAACCTCCCCCGTGTCCATTGAATGCCTGATTCAATTCTTTACCAAGAGGACGTACATCGTCATTTTTATTACCAAACGCATATTTATAGCCTGTTTTATCATCTCCGGAAAATACGGCGGCGGTTCCACTGCAACGTTCGCACAATAGCAGGCAAAATTTACGCAGATCATTCGGAGCGATATCTTTTTCGAAAAAGCAAACGTTTTTAGCACCATCTTTAACCGAGGCTGCCTTGGTCTCAAAAACTTGGTCATGCAAAGCCATGATTTGCTGCTTGAGTCCATTATTCTCTGAGATCAAACGCTCTACTGCCGGAAGAATTTCTTCCGGTTTTGCGGAAAGGAGCACAGAGATTGCATTGACACTCTGTGCTTTTTCATTGTAATCAGCAAGAACTTTGCTTCCAAGCATTAGGGTTACACGCGTACCCCCTTTATATCTTTGCGCCGACAAAAGCTTGATTGCTCCAATTTCCCCTGTATGGGCAGCATGGGTTCCGCAGCAGGCGCAAACATCGTAACCCGGGACAGTAACGATACGGATTTTCCCGCTTAATTCCTTTTTACTCCGGTAATCCAGTACAGCCAATTCCTCCGGAGAAGGATAGGCTATTTGAATGGGAAGATTGCGATAGACAGCCTCATTTGCCAAATACTCAATTAATGCTATATTATCTTCATTAAGTTCGCCGTTAAAATCCACAGTAACTGCCTTTGCGCCCATATGAAAACCGACATTGTCAAGCCCAAACAGGCGGTGTACAATTCCTGAAACGATATGTTCACCGGAATGCTGCTGCATCAGGGCGAAGCGGTGCGGCCAATGGATTCCGCCCATAACCGTCATACCTACTGCCAGCGGGCGATCAACCGTATGAACAATCCTGCCCCCATGTTCATGTACATCCAGCACATTAACGGTATTCAGCACTCCAATATCCGCAGGCTGCCCGCCTCCCTCTGGAAAAAACGCGGTTCTGTCTAAAACGACGGCATAGGTTCCGTCCTGTTCAAAGCATTCTAGCACCTTTGCGGTGAAAGTCCTTAAATAACTGTTTTCATAATATAATTGTTGCGTTACTACATCCATTTCAACTTCCGGCTTTCTTATCAAACTTTTGTCCATCCACAGGACACTTCCGCCCCACAAAATTCCGAATATTCAAGCTCTTTCCTGTGCGCTGTTCTTAACAAATCGGTCACGCCAGACACACCAGGCCGTGACAGCGCCGATGACGATCACTCCGCCGAATAAAGCATAGACTCCGGGAGCTTCTCCGTTGAAAAGGAACACCCAAACCGGATTCAGTAAAGGCTCAATTGCTCCAATCAAAGAGCAGGCCAGTGGAGGACAATTTTTTACAGCCAGTCCATAGAGTACATAGGGTATTCCAAGCTGCACAATTCCGAGTACTAAAATACTTATCACCGCAGCTGAAGTAACCGGAGTGGGGAAAATAAATACCATCGGAATCCCGATTATTGCAGTGAACACATGTCCCAAAAGAATTCCGCTCATGCGCGAATCTTCATCTGCACGGCCTGTAATTACATACATCCCAGCCATAAACGCGCCCGCAAGAATCGCGATGCAGTTTCCTAACAGACTCCCCGCGCCAAGCCGGTCAAAGAAGAATAAAGAGATTCCAAACATTGTAGCAATCACTGCGACGAAATCGGCTTTATGGAAACGCTGACGAAAAAAGATAGCCGAAATAATCATAATAAACACAGGAGAAGTAAACTGCAAAACGATTGCATTTGCCGCGGTTGTCATCTTATTTGCTGAAACAAATGCAAAAAAAGTACCCGCCACAAAAAATCCGCCTGCAACGGAGGAAAAATTAATTTTTATCTGCCTTTTTGTCACGCGCATAAACACAAGTACCACTACCGCCGCAATTAAACTGCGGAACCCGGCGATAACCAGCGCGTTCCACGGAATCAGTTTAATAAAAATACCCGCAATACTCCACAGGCCGGCACAAGCAGCCATCAGCATGATTGCGTTTTTTTGTGATTTTGATGAAGCCATAATAACCTATTCCCCTATGTATTTCAAATTTCTGCGATCATATCGGTAAACCCCAACCCAGTTATTATACCGCTTTTGACCATATCCTTACTTTTCCGTACCAAAAAAGAACAACGCAGCAATACCACACCCTGTATGTGCACCAATAATTGGCCCCATATCCGTTATGATAATATCTTTAACTTGAAATTTCTCTTCCACAAGTTTTTTTAAATATTCAGCAGCTTCAATGTCATCGCCGTGACCGATAAAAATAATCTGTTCTTCCGGATGAATGGAGGTTTTCTCCATTTGCTCAACCAGAACTTCCAATGATTTTTTGCGTCCCCTCACATTGAATACCGGAATTAAGTTTCCTTCGGAATCCACATGCAGTACCGGCTTAATGCCAAGCGCAGTACCTACCACAGCACTAACTGGGGATACTCTGCCGCCGCGTCTCAAATGATTCAGATCATCAACGGTAAACCAGTGACAAATATGGTCACGGTTTATTTCTACCCAGTCCGCCAGTTGATCGAAGTTCATCCCCTCTTCTTTTTTCTGCACCGCGGCATAAACCAGCATTCCTTCCCCCACAGAGGCAGCCTTAGAATCAATACAGATTATTTTCCTCCCCGGGTAACGTTCCATTAAATCATCAGCTGCGATTTTTGAAGCCTGATATGTACCACTGAGGCCGGAAGAAAATACAATGTATAAAATGTCATTCCCAGCCTGCAGAATCGGTTCGAAATATTGTTCATAGGTGACACCGTTAATTTGGGAAGTTACAGACATTTCCCCTTTTTTTGTTCTTTCATAAAAGGTATGAAAGCTCATCTCTCGCGCGTCCACATAGTGTTTATAGACTTTGTTACCCATGGTGAATTCCATTGGAATCACAGTAACTCCGATCTTTTCAGCAAGTGCGGCCGGAAGATCACATGTCGCATCGGTCACTATCTTATAATCATTCATATTGTTCTCCTCCATTTACTTAATTTATACTAACATTGAATGGATTTGCAGTCAATGCAAATTGGTTAAATAAAGAAAAAGCAATTTGGCCTAATATGACCCAACTGCTTTTTGTGTCATTCGCTTTATTCCGCCATCTAATTTACACTTTATATCTTTTTTCCCATATGTCCGTTGCATTCCATCTCCATATGCTTCGTCCCAAATCGACATTGCCGTTGTCTTTAAAATACACACCTTCGTTTGATAAAAGTGTTCGCTGCTCATGCCAGTCAGGAACCAACCGACCCATACTGCTCACCACTCTGTGGCAAGGCAATTCAAAATATTCAGGCGCGTTATGCAGAGCACAGCCTACCTGTCTTGAGCATTGAGGCGTCCCCAGCATTAAAGCAATCTGCCCATACGTTGTAACCCTGCCATATGGAATTATTGATACAATATGGTAAACCAAATTATTAAATTCTTCTCTTTTCATGCAGCCTCCATCAAATTTCACATTCATGGCAGTCAGATACCCCTAATTTGGTGTTCTATCAATCGGCATCTTATCCATTCTTTATCCCTGCCGATAAAGACTTTTTAACAATAAGATTTCCTCCGCATAGCCAGCCACGTCATTTGGCGTTTCCAGATAAAACGGTTTGTCGCGAAGTGCGGGGTGGTTGATGATTCGTGTGACTGCTTCCAGCCCGATACTGCCCAACCCGATTTTTTCGTGGCGGTCCTTGTGGCTGCCCATGGAGTTTTTGCTGTCGTTCAAGTGGATAGCCTTGAGTCTGTCAAAGCCAATTACCCTGTCAAACTGCTCCAGTACGTGATCTAGGCCGTTCACGATATCATATCCTCCATCAAACACATGGCAGGTATCAAGGCAAACGCCAAGAAGCTGATTCTGCTCCACCCTATCGATAACGGCGCGCAGTTCTTCAAATGTCCGGCCTACCTCACTGCCTTTTCCCGCCATTGTTTCAAGCAGTACGGTGGTCGACTGTTCCGGCTTTAAGATGGCATTCAGCATTTCAGCAACATAACTGATTCCGATTTCAACTCCCTGTTTTACATGGCTGCCGGGATGGAAATTATACATACTTCCCGGTATATGCTCCATACGGAACAGATCGTCTGCCATAGTCTCACGTGCAAAGGTGCGAAGCCCCTCGTCCGCAGCACAGGCATTGAGCGTATAAGGCGCATGGGCGAGGGTAGGCGCAAAACCGTGTCTGTCCGCGTAATCCCGATACGAGGTGATATCCTCTTCATTCAGTGGTTTGGCCCCACCCCCGCGCGGATTGCGAGTGAAAAACTGAAACGTATTTGCTCCGATTTTAACTGCCTCTTCCCCCATTGCAAGGTAGCCTTTTGAGGAAGAAAGATGGCATCCTATTTTTAGCATAAAACGTCCTCCGTTAAAATAGCAATCTGTGATATTTTCCTTGACAGCGTCGTACAGTCTGTAATTGAATAAAAAAAGAAGTACCGCTTCCCTCTGCAATAGAGAAAAACGGCACTTCTGTCATTGGTGCGAGGGGGGGGACTTGAACCCCCATGAAATTGCTTTCACATGGACCTGAACCATGCGCGTCTGCCAATTCCGCCACTCTCGCATGCAACTTCATTATATTATCATAACAGCCCGCCTGTGTCAATACAAAATTGACAAGAAATAAAGGTAATGTGTGTAAGTCTAATATACTTTACATGCAATCGCAGCATATTACCATTCATTCTTATTTATATTGAAATGTATATGTATTTCGCTTTACAGATGAGTAGGTTTCCGCTTTCCCCTTCTTCAATGCCGATTCTAAAATGTTATCAGCAGTAAAAATAAGAAATGTCAAATTAATTCAATTTGATATATTACGCAAACCAATACAATATATTTTAAATATCTTATTAAGTAGGTGGTGGAACATTGTGTTTTTTATTATAAATAAAAGACAGATTCAGGTTGTGCTGCTTGGTTTTATAATCGCAGCAGCAGGAATATTTGCAATAACTCACCGTTCCCAACAAGCAGTACCGGCATCTGCGTCAAATACCAACTGGGGGCTGAGCTTTCAGGAAAATGGCAAGCAGCCGGTCGGAAACACTTCCGCTACCTCATTAAAACAATATAACGCATACTATATCGGGGCAGCTGACAAAAAAATAATTTACCTGACCTTTGACGCGGGGTTCGAAAATGGATATACTCCCAAAATCTTGGATACATTAAAAAAGCATAAAGTGAAAGCTACTTTTTTTGTAGTAGGAAACTACTTAAAAACCAGCCCTGATTTAGTGAAACGCATGCTGAGCGAAGGCCACATTGTAGGCAACCATACGTATTCACATCCGGATATGTCTAAAATATCAAATATGGAAGCTTTTACGAAGGAAATGACTTCCGTTGAGGAAATGTACACGAATATTACCGGTGCAAGTCTTCAAAAATTCTATCGTCCGCCACAAGGAAAATATAGTATCGCTAATTTAAAACAAGCAAACGAGCTTGGATATAAAACGATCTTTTGGAGTTTGGCTTATGTAGACTGGTATCAGGATAAGCAGCCAACAAAAGAGCAGGCTTTTGAAAAACTACTCCCACGTATTCATCCCGGAGCTATTGTCCTGCTGCACAGCACATCCAAAACAAATTCCGAGATATTGGATGAGNTNCTNACNAAATGGGAGGCTGCCGGNTATCAGTTTGGAACACTGACCGACTTATGTGGAAAATAGCACAAATTTCTTACAAAACATCATTATTATCGATGTGAGATGCTCCGAAATATTGATTACTGTAATGCCGCGTAAGCACTGGAAAGAAGAGCGCTGCTTTTGTCAAAAGCAAGTTCCCATGCGCCAACACCGGCCAATCCGTATTTTCGGGCAAGGCCAGCCTTCTTTGCGATAGAATTTGGATTTTCGTAGCTAATAAAGGTATTGCCGCCAAATAAATATGGCACCATCGCTGTGCTGTCATAATAAGCTGCATATCCGGAATGATTCAAATATTGAGATACCACCGTATCATAGCTGATTGATTTTGAAGAAGTAAACGGGCTTTTGAATCCATTACTGCTTGTTTTGGTCACCTGATAGAGATAGCCATAAAAGGGCATTCCAAGAACCAGCTTTTTTGCCGATACCCCTGCATTTATATAATTTGCAATTCCTTGATTGATATTGATTTTATCTGATGAATACAAGGGGGCGTTATAGTCAGCGTAATCCTCCCAAGGGCCATGCATATCATACCCCATGATGAACAAATAGTCGGTATAGGATAGAAGGGCTGCCGGTTCAATTGAGTTTAAAAAGCCTTTGTCCGGTGCTCCGGTAATCGTGAGAAAATATTGTTTTCCGTCGCGCGCGGTTTGCATATTCAGTTTTTGACGAATCGCTTGCGCCAACATCGTATAATTTTGTTTGTCCTGAGGCCGGTGTGTATTACCCGTTAATCCTCCCGAAACAGGATACTCCCAATCTAAGTCAACACCGTCTAAACCGTTATTTAAGACGAAATTCAAGCAGCTTTGAGCAAATGTTTCTCTGGATGAACCCGTCGCGGCAGCGTCAGAAAATCTTTGAGAATTATCCCACCCGCCAACTGAAATAATGATTTTCAACGCTGAATTTTTCTTTTTTAAATTTTTTAGATCAGATAAATTTCTAAGATCAGTATTTGGTTCGTCCATGACAACCTGTAAACCTGAACTGATGTCGGCAAAGGCATAGTTGATATGAGTCAGTTTGGAAACGTTTATTTTATCCGGAGTAAAACCGCTGTTTCTCGACCATGCAGTATAATATCCGACGATATAATTTTTTGTAGACGCTGTTGGTTTCGCAATCGACTTTACAGCAGTGGCAATCACAGGGATATTTGAGACTGGATTTGAAACTGTAGTCGATTTAGAGGCTGGGCTTGAACCAGTGCCCGGTTTTTGTGCAGAACTTACAGACACCGCGGGTGCAGGAGCGGAACTTGGAACCTGATCCCGATTCAATCTGCTTGATACAGAAAATATTTTAGACTGTGGAGAAGCGTTGTTTTCTGTTTGAAATAATTTTTGTATTTCTGTCGAACTTTGCTCCTCATTAGCTATACTCTGCCGCGAGGATGAATCAATTTCAGAATTATGTATAAATTCCAGATCGTTCGTAGAAGCGGAAATGCATCCAAAAAAGGTAAGCAGGACTAAAGTCGCGGCGGCCCGCACCGTAATTTTCCTAATCAATTCAATTTTCATATTACTTCCTCTGCTATAAATTATTGATTACCATTCCTTTTAAACTAATCAGATTAGATTTCTTTTTTATTTGGAAATAGTACAATTCACACAATAATTTTAACAGTAGTGAACCATGCAGGCAACGGCAAAATAATGGTAGTCTTTATGGATAAAAAAGCAAGCCATCACTTATTAATTTATGGCTTGCTTTTTACGTCTATCCATCGCAGCAGCTAACATCCAGCCTGTTCTTAACCTCACTCCATTTAATATAAAATACTTTTTTGCCGGTGTAACTATCTTTCTTATTCGGTAATTCAACCTCTGCTTTTTGTATGGCCGCTCTGTTTTCGTGGATTTCATTATTTGCGTTTAATTCTGGAATATAAAGAGTCGAATCCCAACGGTTTGGCTTCACTTCGCTCCACTTAATTATAACGGCATCAACTTGCATGAACTACACTTCTTCCTTATCGACTATATTGATAATAAATTTTCCGAGTTCATTTGCTATTCTGACAAGATCATTATGGACGGTTGGCTTCCCCAAAGCATCATAGCCAATGTCTTCAGCAGCAGCCATATAAATGTCATAATCAGCAAGTTTGTTTGGAATAAGATCCGCCTTCCTCTGTGTAAAATAGCGTTCTTCCATTTGCTCTTTTTTATCAGCAATCAGTTTATTATAATGATCAACAACTTCTTTTTTCCAGTCTTTGTATTCCTGCATATCTTTTATTTCTTTTAGTGTAAAACCTGATGGTACATGAAACCCTTCCATTTTCTTGATGTGATGCGCTTTTTCAGCTTGTATTTTGGAATATTCCAACTCATACTGACTTTTCTCTCTCAATTCATCCTTTAAATTCTGTTTTGATTTTCGAATTCTCTGTGTCTTTTCTTCCGAGTATTTTCTGAGAAAAAGTATTGAGCTTTTCACTGCTGTGCCGGTAAAAGTAAAAGCCGTCTGCGGCAGCGACACAACAGCAGCAATACGGTATTTTTCCTCGATACTGTCACGAACATATTGCATCGTAGAATTTGTTAGAATTCCATCCGGCAATACGATCCCCAAAAATCCGCCCGGCTTAAGAAATTTGTGGCATTGCTCAACAAAAAGGACCTCGGCCCTTTGGCTGGCGCGAAACTCCATTTGTGCCGTGCTCGCTTTAATATCCAACCAGTCAATTTCTTTCTTCCCGAAATCATAATCTGCAAGGTATGATTTTTCGTCCTTTTTAACCAATAAATTAGCAGGAGAATTTGCGATAACAAAATCAAAGCTATTTTCTTCGAAACCGGGATTGATTTTTTGAATCTCACGAATACCCATAAGCGCGTCAGAAACCACCACATTTGTATAGCCGGCATTATGTACCATCATATTCATTTTAGTCATTCTAATAATTCGCTCATTCAATTCAATCCCATAAAGCTTGTTCTGTGCAAAGAAGTCTAAATCCTCTTTCCATTCATTCACCCTTTTTTTTGCAGCGCTGCTGGCCCTTTCCCTCACTTTATTCAATGCGTAAAGCAAAAAGCCTCCGCTGCCACAGCAAGGGTCTAAAACTTTAGAGTACGCTTCAATTGGCAATGCACTCACCATAAATTTACTAATGGAACGTGGGGTAAAAGACTGCTTAAAATTCTTCCAGAACAAAGAACCCATGAATGAATCAAAAGCATCGCCCTTGCCGTCCATATCCGTAACCGAAAGACTGATATCCTGAAAATAACCCACTACGGTATTAATCCTCTGTGGCGACAGACGAATACTGTCTTTAAATAGCTCCGGTCCTTCCCTACGCCCATATTCATAAAGTGCTTTTACCCGTTCTGATAATCTGATAATTTCCCGTATCTGCTTTTTGATTCTCTCTTGCCCGTCATCCTGTTTGGTCGTTTCCGCACTGTATTTTTGAAAAGAATAGGGGCTGCTGATTTCACAGCTTCGTTCATCCCACAACTTACAGAATATTAGTTTGTTCAGTTCGTCAAATGCTTGCATTGAATTGAATTCATTACCGCTCCGCAATACTTGATGCGCTAATTGAAATCTTTTCATCAGTTCGGCTTGCGCAACGGTCTTCAAATCGTCAAATCTATCGCCATTTTGATCAATCCCATCTTTTATGTATTTATATGGTACGATCGTTGTTGATCCGTATTTTGGAATATCAGGAATAATTTCTCTAAAGTCACACTCTTTATCAAAGATGAAATACTCATTCTTAATACCGGAGGTGATCCAAATATATTTAGCAGTGTCAGCCGCTTCCTTTGTGTATAAAAAGGACTGTTTAACCGCTCGTTGAAACTCCATTTCGGAAACTTCTTCTTTTTTACACTCTACTACAATAAATGCATTGTGACAGTCGTCATCGTCATATACAATCATGTCTATGATTTTTTTGTCCGCTTCTGTTACAGCGCTGACATACTGCCTTATCCGTTGCTTCGGATATTGATAATTCAAAATTAAAGACAAATACGTTTGCGCTTGGATCTTTTCTTCCGTATTTGTGATAACCCGCTTGACATTCCCGTTGTAAATTATGTATTTTATTTCATCCGACTGAACTGCATCAAACCGAATTAATTTCTGCTTCAATGCCTTTTGAACTAACTCAGAGTGATAAAATTCATTCATTTCAATTTTATGATCCATTTATGAGCATTCCTTTCTTGGACAAGCCGCAAAATAACCCCGGTTTGAAAGACTACTCTTTCAAACTTCCTCCCGCCAATTATAACAACACTTGTTAATGCTTTGAAATACTCATTTAATGATACCATCAATTTAGACAAAATCAACACAAATCGTTCTCTTTATCACTATTATAAACAAAAAAGTCCTTAGTCTCAAAAATCATATTGTAATTTTCAAATCCAACATAACGTGCCTGCCCAATTATTTCCTTTCTCTCTGTGAACAAACTGAAAAGAAGTACCCAAATGACCAACAGAACAACGATTGAAAGTAAAATTACTTTTTTCATTGCCATTTGCTCCCCTTCATTTAATATCAATTATAAGAATTGGCAGAAATGATTTTTTTATTCCTAAATCTGCTTAATAAAAACAAACACAGTTCCTCTGGGATGATTTTCCTCCTATGTTTTTATGCATTTTGTAAAGAATAACATTGAGGTGATTTAATATGAGTAATCCTTATTGCGGATGGTATAAAAATTCAGATACCGACACAGCAGCGGGAAGCGATTTCGATTTTTTGCAGTTTGAAGAAAATGAAGAGATAAATGAAAACACACAAGAAGTAAATTCTTTCAAAAATGCAGCCTATGAAAAAAGCAATGAAAGAAAGTAAAAAGGAACCGTCCAATATCGGACGGTTTCTTCATTTATACAATAATTTTCTATGATTCTGTATTAATAATATAAATTCTTCATAAACTATGATTGAGGTGATTGCTATGGATTATTCGGGTTTCTATGAATTTCCATTTCCATCTGTTCTTTCTGATGATGGAATTCAAACAAAGAATTTTTTCTTCGCACTGTCAGATGATGAGCAATTAAAGCTATTGAATGGCAGCAAGTCTTATGAAAATTTTCAGAGCCGTGTAATACAACGAATGAAAGAAGCTTAATTTTGCCGCCCATCATGGGCGGCCATTTTATATTTAATGATTAACTTCCTTAACTTTCAAACGACCTTCACCCTTACTTCACATTAGTCCTTTATACTATGAATGTTCCCAAAAAAAGATTGATAAAGTTTTTTGAACCAGATCACTGCCAGAAGTCTATTGTTGCAGTTGGAGTACCGAGATCAAAAGTTTTAAATAAATTACAAGTTCCTCATACGAGAGGATTCATATATCTTTTTCATATTTTCTTCTTTTCTTTCAAAAGGCCGCCCTATAAAAAGGGCGGCTTTTTGCTTGAAATTTTAATAAACGCTCTGCTGAGTTTATAATCATAAAACAGTGATTAGAATTTATAAAGCTTGACATAGTGGGCATATGCGCGTTATAATCTAAATGCGCATATGCCCATTACGCTTTCAGGAGGTGTGAGATGCCAAGAGGGTTTAAATGCCGAAGAGTGTGTTCTGTTCCAAGCAATCGGATCTTTACCCCCGAAAATCCATGCTGCGGAACTGTGGTACTCACCGTTGAGGAATTGGAAACCGTAAGGCTGTGTGATATGGAAGGCCTTGAACAGGATGAAGCTTCTAAAAGTATGAATGTTTCAAGAACAACTTTTCAGCGGATGTTGTATCAGGCAAGGAAAAAAATTGCAGATGCTCTCTGTGCAGGCAAGGTTATTGAAATTAGCGGCGGCAATTATGAACTTGCTGAACATTCGTGCGGATGCCATAAAAGATGCCAAAATTGCAGATTTGAAAAAAAGACGGATACATTGGAGGAATAATATGGACAATAAAGTTAAAACAGCAGAGACTCTCTTTTTACAGGGCTATAATTGCAGCCAATCTGTCTTTGCAGCATTTTCTGATGAAGTCGGGCTTGACCGTGAAACGGCATTGAAGCTGGCCTCTTCGTTTGGTGGTGGTATGGGAAGACTGCGTGAGGTATGCGGTGCGGTTTCGGCTATGTTTATGATTGTGGGGCTGAAATTCGGGTACAGTAATCCAAATGATAGCGATGCAAAAACTGAACACTATAAGCTGATTCAAGAACTCGCACAGAAATTCAAAGAACAAAATGGCTCTATTGTTTGCAGGGAACTGTTAGGCCTTCCAAACCGAGCAGACGACCCCGCTTCTGAAGTAAGAACATCGGAATATTATAAAAACCGTCCATGCGTGGAGCTGGTAAAAAGCGCCGCAAAAATTATGGAAGATTATTTAGAGGAGAAACGAGTATGAAAATTGCAGTGACAACACAGGGAGATCAAATATTTCAACATTTTGGCAAATGCCCAACCTTTACACTGTTTTCTATCGAAAACAGTGTAATCAAAGAAAAATCAGTGATTGATGCAAGTCAAAATGGTCATTCTGCCTTAGCTGGCTTTTTAAAAGATTCAGGTGTAGATGTCGTAATTTGCGGGGGTATTGGTGCCGGAGCAAAGCAGATGCTATCTTCTATTGGTATTAAACTGATATCCGGAGTTGAAGGCAATATTGAAAGTGCAGTAGCGGAATATCTAGTTGGTAATTTGAGTGATCTGGGTGGTGCATGCAACCACGAGGAACATGATCATGACCATGTCTGCGATTGTAAGAATCACTGTAATTGAGTTCCTCGAATTTTAAACCTATTATAACTTGCTCTCAGTTATTTAAACAATTATATTTCTTAATGAAATACTATGATTTACTGAAAAATGCCCTCTAACCTAAAAAGTTTGAGGGCTATTTCTATAATTGATCAGCATGATAATCACAAATCAAGCAATACAGTTGTCATTAAGTTAGGGCACTTTGTTATGCCTTCCGTGTCCCACTTATTTGAAATGTGCCGGAATTGGTTGTAACTACAGCTTTGAGCGTATTTCCCACTATAGTTCCTTTGGCATTGTATCTTAGATTAATAAATCCCGCATTAAGGGTTCCAGAAAATTCGAATGAGTTACCGTTTATCTTTCCATTTCTAAAAGGGTTAGTAACTCCCATCGCACGAATAGAACCACTTAATATCCCTCTTTCATCAGCAAATGTTAAAATACCATTTTGTGGCCCAATTGGTGTGAGAAGAGTGATGGTGAAAGTACCGTTCAATATTATCACTGCTTTCCATATTTGGTTAATCTTAATATATGCCAAATGTTACAGAGTGTTGCAACTAAACAGAAGCGATCGCTCTCTCCACAAAAATATGGTAGCGTATGGTTAATTATGTCAAGAAATTCCAGTCAGATAGGTAACAGACAATAGACACTTAAATTTGTTAATGGAATGAGCCTTTATTTACCGTCACGTTTGAAGCCCCTAGAATATCTATAATAGATTTTACACTAGGATCAATCTTTGAACTTGGATTTTCCTGCTCTTTATGTGAGTTCACACTAGATGAAGTTGATGCCACATTGGATAATGATTTATTTTTAGAATTTATCTTTGATGAAATTTCTGAACTTATATCAGAATGAATCGATGAACTTTTTATATCTACATTAGTTGGAATTGATGTACTTTTTGTACTTACATTATGTGAAACTGCTTTAGATGGCTTACTTAGTGCTAAATACCCTGCAGCTACAGATATTAAGATTGCAGCAAACAGCACAGTTGTAATTAGTATTTTCTGCTTTTTTTTCGTCTTCAGCTTTTCAGCTTTCTCTGGGTCATTTTCCTCTTCGGTCTCAGTTATGCTATCATTTTTATTTATCGTTATTGCTTTAACAACTTTCTTACTTGCTTTTCTCCATACTTTTTTGTCTGGCTTAGTTGGTTTATTTTCCTCTTCCTGTTCCAACTGTTCATAATTTTCTTGATCTGTCCGCTCAACATACTCTTCTTCCTGCTCTTCTGTTACCTCAGCTCTTGCTACCTTTGCTATCTCTTTCGCTTCCTTCGCCTTTTGAGCAGCAGCTTCTTTTTCTTCTTTAGCCGCCTTGGCCGCCTCAGCTTTTGCTTTTTTCTTCGCTTCTTTTACTTCTGCTGTTTTTGCTGCAAGTGCTTCCTTGTCCTCAGACGCTTGCTTTCGCTTAGCTTTCTTTTCTTCTACTACTTTTATCGCAGTTGCTTTCTTTTCAATACTATTGTCTACTTTAATCTTTTGCTTGCCCTTCTTGACTTTTTGTTTGCCATTTTTTATTGCTCGTTTGGCATCTTTAATCGCTTGTTTAGCATCTCTAATTGCCTGTTCTTCGTTTTTAATTGCTTGCTCACTGACTAAGTTATCATTATTTTTTGCTACTTGCTTATCTTCTCTGTCTTTCACACCCAATTAAACATCCCCCTGCACTATTTAACTGATTCTGAGTTGAATTGTGGCTTATCGAACAATCAACCCCAGATAGCGCGACAAATCGCATGCCTGAGCCGCAGTGACAATGGCTCCTTGCAACTCTGGGCCTGAAAGCAGGATTCCGCCAATCTCATTTCTGGTAAAATCAATCCCTTTCAGAGGAGTATGGAGGAATTCCGACTGCATTAAATTACACTCCTGAAACACAACAGATTTCAAACTGCTATGCTGAAAACTCCCGCTTGAAAAATCAACAGACTCAAAAGATACATTTTTCAGCTTAACGGACGAAAGATTAATCAATTTACAGTTGCAGTTTTGCATGGCAACATTCTCAAAAGTAGTCTCTCCAAAGTTTGTTCCCATCGCCTTGCAGTTTTCAAAACGAACCCTGCGAAAAAAGCATTCAGAAAAATCCACATTGGACAGGTCGCATTTGGTAAAAACAACGTCTGCAAAATAAATTCCATGAAACGCACAGTTTGTAAATCTGCAATTTTCAAAAATACAGTTATGAAATTCTATGATGTCCGCCGTCACATTTTCCAAAGCTGCATTGATAAAATGATAGTCACTCAAGGCCTGCTCCTCGGAAACAGCCGCAGGAACGATGGTTTGCAGGTCATATGACTCAGTGTGCCCGTTCAAAAGCTTTGGTTCCTCTGTCAATATGTCCCCTCCTAATCTATTTTTATAATCTTATATTTCATTTTAATTGCATTGTTAATTATCACACGCATTATACCATAATTAAAAAAAAAAAACCATTATTCTCCCACTACCAGCGGTTTATATAAGTAGATTTGAAAAATACTAAACTTTCTTTACTCAACGTAAAAACACTTCGAATACAGCAAGTATTCGAAGTGTTTTTTATTTAAAATCCATAAACTTAATGTCAATAATCAACTGTTTACATTAAAAAGATAGAATCCCCTGGCTTAATGATTTCGCCCTGAATGATCCTTGTAAAAACGCCTTCCTTTGGCATAATGCAATGCCTAACCTGCAGTTTTATTGCACATCCGCTATGACATTCCTTACCGATTTGGGTAACCTCCTGAATTGTCTCTCAAATTTTTAATCTGGTTCCTACCGGCAGTTGATTTTTTGACCGCATTCGGGCTACCCGGCAAATTAATGATCAGCGTATTTCCCCGAATACCTGAAACCCCTCTTGAAAACATCGCCTTCGGTGTTATTTGCAGGCTGTTGTATCTGATTGCTTCTGAATATACAATATAAATTACCAAGGAGACTGCGGTTCAATGTGACTTGATCACTGTACAAAATATTCCAAAGTATTATAATATAATAGAATGATTGGTTAAGTATATGGGTAGCTGGACCCTCTGACAAGGCAGCACTTGTTCCTTAAGTTTAAAGAAAGGGTGACAGTATGGATTATTTATTATCATTTATTGAAGGAATTATCACATTTATTTCTCCCTGTTTGCTGCCGATGCTGCCCGTCTATATTTCATATTTTGCAGGGCAAAATAGTGAGGGCAAGAAAAAAACAGCGGTCACCAATTCAATTGGCTTTGTTTTAGGTTTCACCCTTGTATTTGTAATGCTGGGAGCATTTGCAGGTACGGTCGGCAGTTTTTTAAAAGAATACAAAACAGTTGTAAATATTGTATCAGGCATCATTGTGATTTTTTTTGGTCTGAACTTTATGGAACTAATAAAGATTCCTTTCCTCAATAGGAATCGGCCGCTAAGAGCAAGTGCAATGCACGCAGGATTTTTATCTTCTATACTATTTGGCGTGATATTTTCAATTGGCTGGACTCCATGTGTGGGCGCGTTTTTAGGTTCTGCTTTGATGCTTGCTGCTTCCAGCGGTCAAAGCCTGAGAGGAATCTTCATGCTTCTTAGTTTTTCGCTTGGACTCGGCATCCCGTTTGTCGCAAGCGCAGTTTTGATTGACCGTTTAAAATTTACATTTGATTTTATCAAGAAAAACTATCGGATAATCAATTTGGTCTCGGGCGGATTGCTTGTTGTCGTAGGAATTTTGATGGCAACAGGATTGATGGGATATTTTCTATCCCTGCTCACTTTTTAGGAGGACTTATGAATACAAAAAGAAAAACTGTTTTCAGCATTATTCTATTTGCGGTATTCCTCGGTATTGCCTATTTTGCATACGGCTCTTTATCGAATCAATATAAGCCACTGCAGGAAACTCAAAATGCAAAAAGCGCCTCCTTACAAGAGGATAAAAAGACTCCCGCTCCGGATTTCACGGTCTTTGACGCGCAAGGAAACAAAGTGAAACTGTCCGACTTTAAAGGAAAGCCTGTCGTACTGAACTTTTGGGCGTCATGGTGTCCGCCCTGCAAAGGGGAGCTGCCGGATTTTAACAAAGAGTATGCAAACGTAAAAAACGATGTCGTATTTATGATGGTTGATTTGGTGGATGGTCAGCGGGAAACTCAGGCTATCGGAAAAAAGTACATCGAGGATCAGGGGTTTGCACTTCCAATCTATTTTGACAGTAATCAGCAGGCGGCAAGCGCCTACGGTATTTCATCCATTCCGGATACCCTTTTCATTGATTCCGACGGCAACATTGTAAAAGGATACCAAGGTGCAATAGATGAGGAAACGCTTATCGCCGGAATTAAATCAATTAAAAAATAGAAAAACACCGGAAAGCCATCATACAGCTTTTCGGTGTTTTTTAGTTTTAGATTAAAAACTGACGGTCGGGTCAGCTCTGGACATATCGGTATCTACCGTTTGCGGCTACTTGCCGTATTCGAGTATCTGTTCGGCGCATTGCATTCCGTCCACCGCTGCCGAAACGATCCCACCTGCATAACCTGCCCCCTCACCGCAAGGGTAAAGTCCTTTTATACAGATGGCCTCAAAGCTATCTCCTCTTTTGATGCGTACCGGAGAGGTACTTCTGGTTTCAGCCCCCGTCAATATTGCATCCGGATAGGCAAACCCGGGCATCCACTGTTCCATTTCCAAGATGCCCTGCCGCAGCGAATCTGCAATCAGTTCCGGCAAGTAAGAATCCACCTCAGCAAACTCGGTTGAAGGTAAGTAGGTAGGTGACACTTCTCCAAAATTTGCAGTATTGTGCTTTTTTATAAAGTCTTCAACTCTCTGCACCGGTGCTTTATAACTTCCGCCGCCTGCTGTAAATGCGGCTTTCTCTATTTTTTGTTGGAACATGACGCCTGCAAGCGGATGGGTACTGCCGAAATCTTGTTGATTCAGAGTTACTAAAAGTGCGCTGTTGGCATTTTCCTTATCTCTAGCATATTCGCTCATGCCATTTGTAACTAAACAGTTTTCCTCGGATGTTGACGCAACTACTGACCCACCGGGACACATACAGAAAGTAAATACGTTTCTTCCGTTTGGCAAATGCACTACCATATGATAATCAGCCGCACCAAGTGCAGGATGACCGGCGAAGACTCCATACTGAATTTTATCTATCATTTTCTGAGGATGCTCAATGCGCACGCCGACGGCAAAAGGTTTCTGTTCCATATAAATACCACTGTCCAGCATACGCTGAAATGTATCGCGCGCACTGTGGCCGATCGCTAAAATCACATGTTCCGTTGGAAGTTCGGTATACTCACCATCCTCTGTATAGCCAACCCCCTTTACTTGCCCGTCCTTACGCAGGATCTTTGTCACAATCGCGTTAAAGCGAACCTCTCCGCCCAAATTCAGAATTTTCTTTCTGATTCCCTTGACAGCTTCATTCAAACGGTCGGTTCCAATATGCGGCTTGCATAAATACATGATTTCAACAGGAGCACCGGCTTCAATAAACTCACTAAGTACCTTTATTTTGCGATAATCCCTACTACCGATTTTTAACTTACCGTCCGAAAATGCACCAGCGCCACCTTCTCCGAATTGCACATTGTTATTCGTGTCAAGAATCCCAGTCTGCCAAAAATTTAAGACGCTTTGCTTGCGTCTGTCTACGTCGAGTCCCCGTTCCAGCACAATGGGTCTTGTTCCTGCTTCAGCCAAAATCAGCGCCGCAAACAATCCTGCCGGACCACAACCTACAACAATTGGGCGCTGCTCCAGCCTCTTTTCCTTTGGTACGGTGTAAATAAAATTCATTTCCCTGGCGACGGATTTGTTGCTGAACAGTGCATTGATATCGCTTTCATCACCTGAAACACACACGACAACAGTCATAACGAAATGGATGTCCTGTTTGTTGTGCGAGTCTACAGAGCGTTTTGTGATGTTAATGCTCTTAATGCGGCTGCACTCAATACATAGCCTTTTTGCGGCGATCTCCTGCAGCATTTGCATGTTATAGGTTAGCGGTATTATCAAGTCTGTTATTTTAATCATTGAGTTCTCCTATATTTACCGTTCAGCAATTTTTGCTATCTCCTAATCAGTATTAAGTACATACGTGACATGCCTAATCGCTGAATATATGTACCATTATTTTACCGCAGATTTTCGCATAATACAACACAAACCCGGAGAGCTGATATTTCTACAGCTTCCCGAGTTTGTGTTATGTTATTATCTTCTATTTTAGTTTGAGCTCCATCCGTGTACTTTTCGGTTTAAATCCGACTGCATCATAAAACTTGCGCGCCTCTCCGTTCACTTCCCAAACATTCAGTTCTAAGCTGTCTGCCTGCCATATTTCCGCTCTTTTAACCGCTTCCTCATACAGCACTCTGCCAAGACCTCGCCTTTGATATTCTTTATGTACACAAAAATCTTCAATAAATGCAATGCATCCCGGACGCAGCATCGGAATTTCCCCAATTTCTCTTTTTACCATGTGGCAAAGACCAACAACCACTTGCTCATTTTCTGCAAGAATTATTATATCATTTGAGTCTTCCAGCGACGCTTTAAACTGTTCGACGGAAAAAGGATTTCCTTCTTTATAAATATCCGGTCTTCTTAATAAATGCTTTTCAAAAATCTGATACATCAATTCATGTACACTGTCATAATCATTTTCATTCGCGATTCGTAATATCATTTCTTTCACTCCTTTGTAAATCGAAAAATTTTGATCGGACGCCCTAAAGCTCTGCTAAACATGCAAACTCCAAGTGGCGTTTCAAGAGAAAAAATCCCGGAAGCCGCATTACTGCAAACTTCCGGGATTTATTAGTTGGTGCGCGAGACGAGACTTGAACTCGTACGGGAAAACCCACACGCCCCTCAAACGTGACTGTCTGCCAATTCCAGCACTCGCGCGACTCAGCGAGAATTATTATATCATTGTACCACCCAACTTGTCAACCCTTTATTTATACTTTTTTAAATATTTTGTCGAGAAGTTTGCTGAATCCATCATAGTCCATAATACTGTTCAAAACGCCAACCAGAGAATTCGCTGCCAAGTGCTCCGGTAAAGAGAGTTCTCTTAAAAGTTCCTGCCTTTTCTGTGCGCTGTTCTCGCTTCCGGAAAGGCCGGCAAGATATAAATCCGTCTTGGTGATTTTTCGCCCCGCAGGTACTTCATCACTGCCGCAGACCACCCCTGCCCTGCTGAGTGCATCTATGATGGTTTGGACAGATACGCCTTCCACACCTAGTTTGCCCTCCTTTGAGGGCTTGTCCTTCCGTTTTTCCTTACCCAGAATATCTGGAATGTAAGCATGCTTGATTTTTTCGGGAGGGATAGCGCCGGTAAGATAGTTTCGAATAATGAAGCCGGCACCGTCGCTGTCGGTCAAAACCAAAATTCCACGGGTATCGGCAAGGCGGCGAATCAAATCCATTTGCTTTTTGTCGCTGAAAATCTGAAAGCCACGCGTTTCTATAATTAATCCATCAATTATTGACGAAAGCTTAATCTTATCGTACTTTCCCTCAACAATCACGGCTTCTTTTATTTTAATCAAGCGGTTCGCTCCTTTTCTGCAATCAGCAACAGCTGCGCGATGAGTTTTTCCATGGTGATGCGCCGGTCACCGCGGGCGCTCTTTAAGGCTGTGTCGGCCGCAAGAAGCGTCTGAATACTTTCACGCAGCATAACAGAGGAAAGTCTCTTGGAATCGCGCTCCGCGTTTGTGAGCCTAAATTCCTTACGTGCGTAATCAAAATATTTCGCAGGTTCCAGTACTTCATAGCCGCTCTGCACCGAGGTACGCACGCGGTACATATCAAGATACGCGGACGAGAGCACCGCCAGAATGGAAACAGGTTCCTCATTCTGATAGAAAAGCAAATCGAGTACGCCGTAGGCTTTATCATATTCCCCGGCAAGAATCGCCTTGGAAAGGTCATAAACCCTGGCTTCCATATTTTTCACTACAATTTGGTCAATGATCTGTGCAGTAATTTCTCCCTCCTTAACAAAGGAGCAGAGCTTTTCAAGTTCATTAAAAAGGGTTTGCATATCATTTCCACTGTAATTGATCATGCGACCGGCATTGGGACGGGAAAGATCACAGCCGTGTTTTGCAGCTCCAGTACACAATAGCTTTTCGAGATCGGAATTCGGGCGCTTTTTCAACTGGATGGAATTCCCCTTCTGATTCGCCATGGTCATGAATTTCTTCCACTTTTTATCCGTTTTATAATCGATCAGCACTGTGGGAAGATAAAACACCAAAACCGTAGTATTGGGAATATTGGCGGTCAACTCGTCAAGTTTATCCAGTTCCTGCGCACGCAGGCTTTCCACATTGAGGTCTGAAACAACAACACACTTGCGTTCCGCCATGAATGGAAGTGCTTCGACTGCGGATGATATATCATCCACCGACGCTGTTCCGCCCTCAAAGCGCTGAAAATTAAAGTCTTCAAAGGTATTGCCCTTGGCCTTGGAAATCAATTTTTGAGCGTAATGACTCACCAGATATTTTTCTTCCCCATGTAAGAAGTACAAGTTTGAAAAATTGCTTTTTTCGATCTGTTTTTTCAAATCGGATTCGGTGATTTCAGGCATTTCTATGATCATTCCTTTCTTGCAGGAAGATAGGGAACAAACCCCATTTCAAAGATTTATCCTTCAAGCCTATTCCCTTCGTAGCTGTAAAGTCCTGTCATCTTTTAATTGCAGCACAATGTTTCCTACGCCGCCGGTTGTAACGGGGTTTAAGTTTCGCGCTTTAGATATGCTCTTGCGCAAATCTTCGTCATCCAAGGAAAGCACAGTATAAAACGATTCCATTGAATTGATGTTTTCAGGAAGAGCATCCACAACCAAAAAGTCCGAGCGCATCCATTCCGGCGGCAGAGCGGAAAGATTCATCCCATCCGGACAAATCAAAACTGTAACCTTATTGATTGAGATGCGCACCGCGCTGACCGTGCCGGAAGACTCCGTGCGAACGTCCGCATTATTCCATAGGCTGGATACGGCGGAACCGCGATAAGCAGTCACCGTGCCGACCTTTGGAAGCGCCTCCTGCAAAAAGCCGTCCACATAATCCTCATTTTGCATTACAAGCCGTTTTGGCTGAAATATGTCGACTAACTCCGCACAATTCACCGACTCCTCCCTGGTTTGCGTAAGCGGCTGAATGTAATCCAATCTCGAAATGCCCTGGCTTCGAAGATAACTGCTGATTGTATTGGAAGAGAACCCGCCGCACCCGATTAACGCCGCATGCCCGTTGCGCGTGAGCACAACGGATTCCGCACTGCCAACATCCAGAACCGTAAGGCGGGTAACGTTGTAAACGGAAACCTGATACGAAAAGATTCCCGATAAAAGCAAAATGACGGAAAGCCATGCCGCCGCTTTATAAAGGCGCGGAGTTTTCGCCACAAGCAAAGTCATCGCGAATAGAAGCATGCTCCCTGAAAGCCAGATGAGAATAAAGCTGTAGGACGCCGAAACGCTTGCGTAAGGAATTTGGGCAAGCCAATGCGCGCAGGCCTGCATATACTTTGCAAGCAAACCGGACACAAGGGCGAACGGCATGGCAAGAAACGACTGC
>WSSedL1CaDRAFT_10000585_pt1 | contig 25152 bp, 24 predicted proteins | sample WetSurSL1Cattail_FD_9464 | JGI IMG/M metagenome (IMG submission 9464)
CGAAGACGTATCCGGGCGCGGAATGTACATGGAGGTTCTGGCAGAGAGGGTGGTTGCAAGTGGCTAAAGTAGATATCAAAATGCCGGAGGAATTTCTCTTGAAAGTTTCAAAGCTGGCAGAAAAGACGGATGAAATCATTCCGAAGATATTGGAAGCGGGTGGTGAGGTGGTACTGCCTAAGGTGAAATCCAACTTGCAGGCGGTCATTGGTAACGGTACAAAGTATAAATCACGTTCCACCGGTGAATTGACATCTGCTCTCGGATTGTCTTCTGCAAAACAGGACAAGAATGGCAATTTCAATGTAAAAATTGGTTTTGCTGAACCTAGACGAGATGCGAAGAGTAACGCTAAGATTGCAAATATTATTGAGTATGGTAAAAGTGGTCAGCCTGCGAAGCCTTTTTTGAAACCCGCGAAGTCAGCAACAAGGAAACCGTGTGTTGCAGCCATGGCTGCTGCTTTGGAAAAGGAACTTGGTAATCTATGAGTATCTTGTTTGAATTAAATGCAGTACTTGCGGTTGCAGGCATTCCTATCGAAACCGGTGTATTCAGCGGGGTTCCACCCGATGAGTATATTGTTATCACACCGATGAATGACACTTTTGAAGTGTATGCCGACAATCAGCCATTGCATGAAATACAGGAAGCGCGGATGTCTTTATTTGTGAAAGGCAGCTATACAACCAGCAAAAATCAGATTGTAAAGGCTCTTTTGATCAATGACTTTACAATTACAGACCGCCGATATATCGGTCATGAGGTCGATACGGGGTTTCATCACTATGCAATCGATGTGTCGAAAGAATATGATTTAGAGGAGAATTAAATATGGCAACAATCGGATTAGACAAAATGTTTTATTCAAAAATCACGGAAGGAGTCGGCGGCGATGAAACGTTTGCTGCTCCCATTTCGCTTGCAAAGGCAATCAAGGCAGACCTTTCCATCGATCTTGCAGAAGCAATTCTGTATGCCGATGATGGCATTGCCGCAGTTATCAAGGAATTTAAGTCGGGAAAGCTTTCCCTTGAAGTCGACGATATAGGGCAAACCGCAGCGGAGGACTTAACCGGAGCATCAATTGATGATAACGGTGTTCTCGTTTCGACCACAGAAGATGGCGGTTCGACAGTAGCAATCGGATTCAGAGCAAAAAAGGCAAACGGAAAATATAGATATTTTTGGATGTACAAGATTAAATTCGGTGTTCCTGCAACGAATCTCGAAACCAAGGGCGACAGCATTAAATTTGCAACGCCAACTATTGAGGGTACGGTTATGCGCAGAAATTTAGTCGATGCAAAAGGCAACCATCCGTGGAAATCAGAAGTCAGCGAAGATGATGCAACGGTTCTTCCTGCGACTATTACTGGCTGGTTTACTGAAGTTTACGAACCGGCATTTACAATTGTTCCATAAGAAAGGGGATTAAAAGATGGATACAGATAGAAGCGCAATAGTCACCATTGGAGGACAGGAGTACAACGGTAATCGACAGCAGGGGCAACTCCGTGCAGCAAAGTGTCGCTGTAACAACAATCCCATACACGTTGCCTACTCTTCCTGTGGCTATGGTCGACAGAGTAAACAGCATTGAAGCGGGTGCGATTTTGACTTGCAGCGGCACGCTTGCACATTTGATGGTTACCAAAGCACAATTCGGATTGAAGTATCGGTTTAAAGCATCAACCACCGATGTATGGGGGAGCTATATTACAAAGTATTTGACGATGAACGGCGATAATTTTTCATTCAATGCAGGAATCGGAGACTTCGATATTGGTACTTCGTTCAACTTCGACATACTCGTTTATGACTACTACAGTGAAACGAGCAGAACAGCTCTGCTTGCCACTGCAAAGCCCATTTTATCTCTGCGGGCGGGGAAAATTGGAGTCGGGAAAATTCCAGAGACTGGCGCACTCGATGTGGCGGGGGATATTTATGGTAATTATATCAACAGCAGCAGGGGAGATGATATAGCGGGTGCTGCATCGTACATTTACGACACAGGCGATGGCTTTATGCGAAAGAAGTCTTTACCCAATGTCCGTGCGGAATTAGGCGGCGCAGGGAATGGTTTTAACGCTGACCAAGTCGATGGAATTCATTTGCTAAGAGGTTCTGCAGTCGGTACAACGCCAGTCGCTACGGCATATGGATCAATCTATTATTCGATTGATATTTCAATCAGCTTCGGGGTAACGCTGCCATCCATCCCAGTTGTGACAAATTCATTCACGACAAACGGATTTGGATATGCTGTGCTGAAAAGCATAAGCAAGACTGGATTCGTAATTAAAATAACAAATGCAGTCACAACGGCAGGCGTAAATTGGGGCGTGAACTGGATTGCAGCATATTAAAAAGGAGAAAAATCATGACACAAATAACAGGAATTGACGTAAGCAATTATCAAGGAAAAATTGACTGGCAAAAAGTGCGCGCATCCGGAATCAACTTCGCGTTAATTCGCGCGGGCTACGGAAATGACATCAAACAAAAAGACGAAGCTTTTGATGCGAATGTGCAAGGCGCACTGGCTGCCGGATTGAAAGTTGGCGCATATTGGTTCAGTTATGCAATTTCCGCAGCCGATGCAGTGAAAGAGGCAGAAGTCTGCAAGAAAGTCATAGCACCATACAAAGGAAAACTTTCATTTCCGATTGCGTTTGACTACGAATACGACAGTGTTACCTACTCACAAAAGCAGGGTGTGAATCCGAGTAATGCACTGACTGACAGCATCGCACGTGCCTTTATGGACTCCATGAAAGCAGATGGCTGGTTCATCAGTCTATACACCAACATTGATTTTATCAAAAGCGGGATGTTTTCTGCACCAACAATCAAGGCGTATGATGTATGGCTTGCGGATTATGCCGGAGGTGCGGATTATCCGTGTGGGATTCAGCAAACCGGAAGTACCGGCACGGTAAATGGGATCAGCGGAAATGTTGATACAGATGTGTCGTTTAAAGACTATTCCGCTATCATTTGTTCCGGAGGGTACAACGGATATCGAAAGCCGCAAAACTTTAGATGTGATACCTCCGCAGATCATTTTCTTACGCTGGGGCAGTCATATCAGTTTAAGCTCACAAGTACCGTTCCATTAACTGTAACCGTTGGTACGGCGGGAGTGGTAACGCTCTTACATCGATACACATCCGGTAATGATACCTTTTACTACATTGTCGGCATCGGAAAACCGGGTGCAGCAGCGGGGATCTATGTAAACAATAGCAAGCAATTTGTGGCGCGGATTAAATAAGGGGATGCAGAATTGGATGATTGGATTATTAAATATTGGTTAGAAGCATTGTTTGCTTCGGTTACTGCGGTGATTGGCTACGCATTGAAACGGATTTGGACAAAACAAAAGCAGCAGACGGTGCGGCAGTTAGCGATGGAAGATGGTTTAAAAGCGTTATTGCACGATCGAATTTATCAAAGCTATGTGGATTGCGAACACAAGGGGTTTGCAAGCTTAAAGGATTTGGAGAATTTAGGTTACCTTTATCCACCATATAGCGCGCTGGGCGGGAACGGCACAGGAACGGAACTGTTTGAAAGAATGAAAAAAATGCCGGTTGACCCGGCGGAAAGAGGACATATATGACACAGTTTATATCTTTAACTCTAATGGCAATTATTGTGGAGGGCCTGATTACATACCTGAAAACATTTTTTATCGGAGGAAAACCGCAATGGCAGATGCTCGTTGGAATCGGACTCGGTGTGACGGTCTCACTGGTATACAATGTGGATATTTTCGCTTTACTCGGAATTGTTTCCACAGTTCCATATGTAGGGGCAGTTTTGACGGGTATCTTAATCAGCCGAGGCAGTAACTATATCTTTGATTTGATTAAAACGCTGCAAGGAGCAAAGACATCTGACTCATCTCAGTAATATCAATAAATCATAATATGTTGGGGCAGTCCTTCGGGGCTGCCCTTGCTTTTTTCATGAAAGGGGTATCCAAAGTGACTGGAAAAGAAAAAGGTGCGGTTCATCAAATGAGGACGGAAGGTTTTAGCTATTCGGTTATTGCTGCTTCACTTGGTTTATCCGTGAACACCATAAAATCTTTCTGCAGGAGGAGTGGTATGTGCGCCGATACTGCACTACCCATCCATAAACCAGTGCCTGATACGCTGCAAGGTGATTTTTGTAAAAGCTGTGGCAAAAAGTTTAGGATGAAGCCGAAGAGCAAGCCCAAAATGTTCTGCTCCGAGGAATGCCGCCGGGACTGGTGGAAGATCAACAATATTAGTTCCAATAGAAAGGCTTACTACTGCCTAATCTGTTCTTGCTGCGGGAAAGAATTTGAAAGCTATGGCAACAGCAGTAGAAAATACTGCTCCCATGTCTGTTATATACAAGATCGATTCAACGTGAAAGAAGTGGTTTTCGATGACGCACGAGCAGTTTGATCATGAAAAAAACTACAGAACCTCTCTCGCAATTGCAAAAATGATGCTTACTAAGGGAATCATCAACGAGAAGGACTACCATAAAATTGATACAATTCTACTTGAAAAATACCAACCATTATTGGGAGGTTTACGTCACTGAATTACTTGATTACAGGGGTATACAGAGGTAACATGTACGTTGAAAGGAGGTGCTTCTGTGGCTAGAAATATACAAAAAATTGAACCTACTGCGCCCCGAGTACCCACCTTAAAGCGTGTGGCCACCTATGCCAGAGTATCCAATGGTAAGGACGCAATGCTTCATTCCCTTTCTGCACAGGTCAGCTTCTACAGTAATATGGTCCAGAGCCATCCCGGTTGGCAGTACATGGGCGTTTATGCTGAGGGCGGGCATCCGTAATGGAACTAACGTCTATAATACACCCGCGAATTTATAATGAATTTCAATGGTCTGATCGCGGTTTCTGCCGAAAGAATCCGGCGGTTCGCTAATTGTTATCCTGTCGATTAATGCTATCAGAGTAGGCCGATCCAAAACGGTAATGTCCGTATATTGACGAAGTAAGGCAATGAACTGCGAAGCATCGGTTTTAACGGCTTCAAGGGTATGCACCTCATCCTCCAAAGATCGGATGGATTCCTTTAGGGTGACTTTCTCGACCTCGTAATCACGCAAAAACGTTTGAAAAAGTTCATCCGGCAGTTTACCGCTGACATTATCTTCGTATACCTTTTTGATGCGAGAATCCAACTCGGATTGGCGCTTTTTCTGTTCTCGCAAGTCACGCTTTGCCTTTGAAAGTCGTTTCTCCTCATCGGCGAATTTAGAATCCATAATCCGCTTGACGGCCTTTTCTTCGTCAGATTGCAGGAGCGTGACATGTTTTTGTATATCTGCCAAAACAATTTCGCTCAGTGCGCTTACCGTTATAAAGTGTGAGGAACAGGCGGCTTTTCCGTCTGCTCGATACTTGCCGCAGGAGAAATAATCACTTTTCGCGTGGATATGGTGTGCCATCCTGCGTCCACAATCCTTGCAAAAGAACAGTCCGGAAAACATATGCGGCTCATCTTTTTTCTTGATAATGCGTGTTCTTCCTTCAATGGCTTTCAGTACCGCATCAAATAGCTCCTTTGAAACAATCCCCTCGTGGGTACCTTCGACAACAATCCAGTCCTCTTTCGGGTTCCAAACCTGTTTATGGTTTCGATAGGACTGAATGCGTTTGCGACACTGAACCATATCTCCGACATATCGTTGGTTGTGCACGATCTGATTCAATACACTCTTATCCCATTTGTATTGTGGAACAAATTCTCCATCCGCAGGATTGTGCTTTCTAAAACGAATATAATCGGCAGGAGTCAGAATCCCTTCATCTGTGAATATTTTCGCGGTTTTGTACAAGCTATCCCCGGATGCCACCAATTCAAACAGGCGCTTGATGTTCGGTGCAACTTCGGGGTTGATAATCAACCGGTGTCTGTCATTCGGGTCACGGATATATCCGTAAGGCGCGTTTGCCCCTAAAAATTCGCCCCGTCTGGCTTTTGCATGAAGAGATGAGCGTACTTTCACCGAAATATCCTTGGCATACATATCATTTAAAATGTTCTTAAAAGGGGCAATATCGTTGTTAGTCTGAATGGAGTCAATACCGTCATTCAATGCTATGAAGCGCACATTTCGCTCCGGAAAATAGATTTCTGTATATTGACCGCAAAGGATATAGTTTCTGCCCAAACGTGATAAATCCTTCACGATAACAAGGTTGATTCTGCCTGATTCAATGTCGCAGATTAACCGTTTAAAATCCGGTCTCTCAAAAGTAGTACCACTCCAACCATCATCAATGTAGATTTCCTCGATATTCCAGCCTTGCTTGCAAACATATTCAGACAGCATTTGCCTTTGGTTGCCTATACTCATGCTTTCGTTATTGGTGCCATCATCTACCGACAATCGGCAGTAGATTCCGACATGATACTCTTGTTGTGTCCCCATATAATAACAAATCCTCCTCTGTTGAGGTACAACAAGAATGAACCGTGAAATATCATTATTTCACTCCCAGCATACCTCTGAAAGCCTGATAGTTCAAGCAATTACGGTCATAGTCCACTAATTGGAAATTGATTTTCTTTCATATAAGATTCGGTTGACCGCCAAATCACAGAGTAGTTTACTGGCGCTTTGAGTGCCCTCAAAAATACTGATAACTTTGAATTCCTTGCCACCTATATGTAGGGCAGATGTTTTTTCGATCAGTCCTGTGGATAAATTGTTTTCAGACATAAAAAAATCACCCCACACAATTTATATGCGGGAGTGATCGTCCACTATTTATGTTTATTAAAACGATGCATCGGCAGCATTCGTAAAGCGCCGAATTAATTTTGGACACCGTTCTTTTATGTTTACTCAAAACAATAAATCAAAATGCAGAGATACCGCGTGTAAAGGCCGGAGATTTTTTACTCAGACCGAAAACCCAGTTGAGCTCATCAAACTTGACTGGCTCATAGCCGCATTGCAGCATTGCGCCTTTAAACTGACAATTGGTCATATAGATTCCAATATCATTCTGGATAAAATGCTTCAAACCATAGCTGCTCCAACCATCAAGTGCAGTTTTTCTGGGCAGAAAATTTTCACCAATCCATTTTATAACCGCTTTCTGCTCCTGCAGAGGTAAATCCGTAAAAAGGCGGGTATCTTTATTCCGGATATCTTTTTTATTTGGCAATTTCATCTGCTGCATTATAAAATCTCCTTTCACCGGCTCCGCTTAATGTGTGCTGCATTATTTCATGTGGCTATCTTTTAAGGTGATTCGCGAATGACAAGACTTACAAAGCGCCATCAGATTTTCTTCCGCATCAGTGCCGCCCTGGGATACGGGGATAATATGGTGAACCTCGGTTGCCGGAGTTAATCTCCCGGCTTGCTGGCAATGAACACACAGGGGATTCTTTGCGAGAAACAGCATCCGGATCTTTTCCCACTGCCGTCCGTAGTGTTTGCGTCCGGATTTATCACGCTGCGCATTTATAAATGCTTGATGTTTGGGGCAGTATTTGCCGTTTGTCAACTCCGGGCAGAGTGGATAGGCGCATGGATGTTTCGCTTTATATGGCATAATAAAAACTCATTTCTAGGGATAATAGCCGTCCAGGTGCTCATCGTCGACGACGAAAAGTCCGTGTTTGTCGTATACGCTTGTCGGGTCATCCTTGTGCGCCATTGCCCGGCCTAACGCCATAATTGTTGCGACCGCGCCGTCAATGCGTTCATTGGATTTGCGCTTGTTGGGCTTGATACAGCCAGTCGGGTCGGTATCCACACAGACATTGTCTACCATCCAGCGAAGCACCGGATGACCGGCATGGGCGATTTTTTCTTTGAGAATCAAACGGTGAAATTCCTTTGTCGGAGGATTCAGGCTGGGATAGCCCTGACGGAATTCACTCATGTTGAACCCCAGCGTCGTAAGGTTCTGTGTCAGCTGCGTTGCGTTCCACGGATCAAACGCAATTTCCTGAATGTCATAGATTTTGCCTTGCTCCTCAATGAGAGCCTGAATATAGTTGTAGTCGATCACATCACCCTCTGTGGCGGTTAGGTACCCTTGTCGCTCCCAGATATCATACGGCACATGATCACGTCGAACCCGCGCTTCCATGTTGTGCTTTGGGATGAAAATAAAAGGAATAATGATATATTTATCATCTTCATTCTCCGGCGGGAACACAAGCACAAATGCGGTTGTATCGGTTGTTTTGGATAAATCCAGCCCGCCGCAGCACTTGCGCCCGCGCAAAGCTTCTTTATCAAAAGTAAAGCCGCATTTGTCGTATTTATCCATAGGCATCCAGCGCACCGCTGAATTTGTCCACTGACACAGAAAAAACTGCCGGAACTGCGTCTCTTCAGCCGGGTTTTGTTTCGCACTTTCACAAGCGTTGTGCAGATATTCTTCCTCAACCGTAATGCCAAGGGACGGATTTACCATCCGCCACACCGCCATGTCCGTCCAGTCGGCATCCTCTGCCGCTGAAAACACCACAGGGTAGAACGTAGGGTCAACCACTTTATCATCCAGAATATCCAGCGCTTTTCTGTGCACCTCATAGCAAATGCTCGTACGGTCATATCCGGCGGTTGTGATGACGAAATTCAGCGGCTGCTTCCGGGCGGCACCCGCGCCCTTGGTCATGGTATCGTATAAGCGGCGATCACTCTGACCGAGAAGCTCATCGAAAATACAGCCGTGAATATTCAGGCCATACTTGGTGGTGACTTCTTTTGACGTTGCTTCGTAATAGCTGTTGGTGGGCAGAAACGTAATTCGTTTTCTGGATTCATTAAACTTACACAGGCGGCGCAGGGCAGAGCACATTTGTATCATATCTTTCGCCACGTCAAAGACAATAGATGCCTGCTTTTGGTCGTTGGCACAGCCGTATATCTCAGCTCTCTGCTCATGATCAAAACACAGCAGATAAATTGCAATCGCGGCGGCAAGCTCAGATTTTCCGGATTTCTTTCCGATTTCCACAAAACAGGTTGTGAACTGCCGGTAACCGTTCGGTTTTACAATCCCGAACAAATCCCGCACAATTTGCTCCTGCCATGGCAGCAGATTAAACGGCTTTCCAGCCCACACGCCCTTGGTATGGCACAGGCTTTGAATTACAGCCACCGCATGATCGGCACATGTTTTATCGTAGTGTGAAGTTGCCGACATAAAGCGTGAAGGCGTATAGATGAATTTCTCCGGCAACCGCATCGCCTCCTGTAAGTATCTCTTACAAGATATGCAGAAAAAGCCGGGAATATCCCGGCTTTGTTAATAGTCACTTGATAACTGATTATTATATTTCAAACAAATGAATCATAATATATGAAGTTCATTCCTTAGGAAATTCTTTATTGACATAAGAGACCGCTACCCGAAGGTAACGGTCAACTTAGCTGATCTATATTCGTTTGCTAGATACTCAGTATCCGTTGGATGTTTTCACCTAAAACAGCATTGGCCACTGCAGATGATTTGGCAAGCTTCAAAATAGCCTGTTTGGATAGCTCCAAATTCCCAAATGGCCTGTCTACTCCGAAAATGCACTTTTTCGGCAACTCGTTGATGACCATGCCTAAAATCAAGGTGGAATAATATGCGGACGTATCAAGGTATAGGTTCGAAATTTCCGAGACCAAATCCATTGTTTCCATCCAGTTGCTGCCACCAAGATGCCCCAGAATGACCGGGGTCTGGGGGTGCTTCTTTGCCATTACCGATATATCCCTGATATCCTGCAATGTCAAAGGAAAAAAGGCGTGTATCCAGATCGGTAGATCATTGAACTCCGCCGACGAGGCGAAAATATTTTTCATAAGATGCGCTTGATTGCTGCCAAGTGCGAATTCACCCATTCCTGCTAAATTGTTTTTGCAGATGTTTTCGTCAATATACTGCTCGGTTGCATTCAAGTCCAATCCTGTTGGTACTGCGCCAAAGCCGATATACCGATTCGGGAATTTCGTGACTGCATTGGTAAGTTCCACAACGGATTTTTTGCGGGCTTCCAGCAAAGAACCTTTTCTCCCGGATAGTAGGTCGTTCAGATACTGCATAGAGGTTTTGACTTCCTGTGCGCTGCCCGCAAGCTCAGGATGAAATGTAGTGGAAAATAAAACAGTTTTATCAATTCCCGCACTGTCCATTGCCTGAATGTGTTCGTCTATGGGGAGAGTAACATGGGAATGACCATCAATTATCATAGTTATTTACTCCTGTTCGTTTTATGTTGTAATTTTCTCTGATTCCTATTATAATGAAATCCAGAGAAAAAGAAAGTATGCACTTTATTGTAACATACTAACGAAAAGGATAGTGTAATTTATGCCGAAAAGCATCTGTCTTGTAACCAGCAAAGAGCCTTTTGAGTATACTCTTTCCATTATCAGCGGAAAGTGGAAGCTAAAAATTATTTATGTGCTTACCTGCATGGGTACCGTCAGATATGGCGTATTAAAAAAGAGTATTGATGGAATCACCCACAAAATGCTTAGTTCTCAGCTCAAGGAGCTGGAAAATGAAGAAATCATATTAAGAAACGAATATCCGCAGGTGCCCCCAAAAGTCGAATACTTGCTGACTGAAAAGGGAAAAAGTCTGACTCCGCTAGTCTTGTCTATGTGCGAATGGGGCAAGGAGCACCATCTTAGCCAGTAACGGTTTCTGATAATATTTCAAACAAGTGAAGTATATTCATTGACGGGTATATAGTTCATTCCGTCTGTATGCGTTTGACGGGCGACATCGGGATTTTACTGTTTATTGCCATTGACGCAAAAACGCAGGACAAAGTTGAGGGGCTCATGGCGATATCCCTTGTTGCGATTCTTGTCTTTTCAGTGCGCTATGACGTAATCTCACGTAATTATTACATTTTGATTTCTTTACTGTGCTGTAAATGGATACCGATATGACCGATTCCCAGTATAATGACGGAAATCATCAGCCAAATTACTTTTCCATAAACTCCGAGTAAAAAGAAAGCGAAAACCGGCAATGTCGCGCCGGCAACAGGTACACCGTATAAGTTGCTGTAAAAATCTTTCAGTGTTTTTGGACTTTTGAAGTAGCGTATCCACCACCATTCGTACAGGATCATGAGCACAATCGCCGCAATTAGCCAGAGGCTCCAGACTGACCAATCGCGAATATTAAAGTCAGAAAAAGCGAGGGCAGTGCACGTTACGCAAACCTGCCCAACTTTTTCAAAACCAAGCAGCACTTTATTTTGGTTTTGAGTATTATATCCCTTGGGCTGATGCTTTGTCCATATCAGGTTAGGAATTGTCAGCATCAAAAGAAAAATAAATCCAACATAAGAGAAGCCAAAATGACCCATATGTGTGCCTCCCAAAAAGTCTGCCTTGTCAAAACAATAGTGAAAATCTGCTCACCGTTTTCTCATAATACGCTCTTTCAAAGAATCCGGAAGATGTATTATCAGCTTGAACATAAACGGAACGGCAACCTTATAACGAGATTTCAGTTTCTTTTTTTCAATGATTTTTGCAATCGTTGCAGCCGCTTCGTTGACTGGTGTCCTCTTTTGTATCTTTCGATAGTTCACATCCGCCTCATAAAAATGAGAATAACATGAGTCTGGACTCGCGAGCAGTTCGCCTGAAGTATGGTCGAGTGTTTTGAAAAAATGGGTTTCAATGGGTCCGGGCTCTATTACGGCAGTTTCTATATGAAAGCTGTGCAGTTCCAGCCGCAGCGCGTCGGTAAGTGCCTCTACCGCGTGCTTGGACGCACAGTAGACCCCGTTGATTGGTTGAACAAATTTTCCGGAAATAGAACCAATGTTAATGATTCTGCCGGATTCATTCCTGCGCATTTCCGGTACAACAGCCTTAATTACATTCAGAATTCCAAATACATTCACGTCAAACACTTTTTTTGAATTCTCAACATCAACCTCTTCCAATGCGCCGCGCAGGGAATAGCCAGCATTGTTGACTAGAACATCGATTTTATGAAACTGCGTGATTACTTTATTTACCGCGTCGTCAACCGACTTTCTGTCTGTGACATCCAACGGCAGTGTCATTGCTGCATGCAGATCTTTGATCGAATTCACATCGCGTGCTGTTGCGACAACGGTATATCCTTTGTCGGTCAGAATTTTGCACAGTTCTCGACCGATTCCTGTCGAACATCCGGTAATGAGCGCAACTGTCTCTTTATTCATGATGATAATCCTCCATTGCGAATGGTTTATTTACGTCAATCATAATGCGCATGGAGGCTTACTGCATTATCATTTGATAAGATTAAGATTTTTCCGAATCCTGCTCAATGTTACCGGAGTTATACCCATATAGGAAGCAAGCTGGTACTGCTTGATGTGATTTTCAAGACATGGATAATCGGCGAGAAACTGCTGATAGCGCTGGGAGCTGCTCAGCAGAGTAAAGCTGCTTGCGTGTTTTTCTTTCTTGACGAGCATGGCATCCACCATCTTTTTGTAAAATAGCAGAAGAGGATAGTTCCCTTCTACCACCTTTTCAAATTCAGAAATTTTTGTAACAAGGATCTCACTATCTTCCAGCGCCTGAATCGAATATCGTGCTTTTGTCTGGCTGAGATGTGCGTAATAGGAGAACAGAATTTCGTCTTGCACATGAAAGTACTTCGTAACATCATTCCCATTCTGATCGATGTAGAACGAGCGAAAGACGCCTTTAAGAATAAGGCCCATTTCTGTCGATTGCTCGCCATTCTGTACAAAGAAGCCGTCTTTTCCGATCAGCTTAGGTTTAAAAATTTCGCGCAGAATCGCGGTGCTTTTCTCATCTAAAGAAAGCACTGGATTTTTTAAAAAATTCATCTCAAATTCATTGTGTACCGTTTCGCTCAATGATAAAGCCTCCGATCATGCCTGCCAAACAACCCATTTGTATGTATTTATCGTTACTTTAGAAAACACTGATTAAATCAAAATTCCATTGCAGTGATCAACTTCATGCTGAATGATCTGCGCTGGAAAGCCGGTAAAAGTCTGCTTCTGCTTCTCAAAGTTCCGATTGAGGAATTCCACCTCAATGGATTGGTAGCGGGTGGTCTTTCGTATGCCATTCAGCGACAGGCAACCTTCCTCGGTTTCATACGGGTCGACACGCTTTATGATGACCGGATTAATCATAGAGATGTTCATCATCCCGACGCTAAACACAATAATGCGCTTATTGATGCCGATCATATTTGCTGCCATGCCGACACACCGATCCGCGTTCGCTTTCAGCGTATCAAGAAGGTCTTCTACCACCGGCATATCCGCCTTGGTCGCCGGAACAGACTTTTTACTTAAAATAATCGTATCCTTACAAATAGGTTTAATCATGCTACTCTCCGTCATTTTGTTCTGATGATTTATAGGGTACTGGTACTATGCACAATCCAAAGAGCTATCTGGACGACGCGTAATATGAATCATTCATGCTCATTATTGGGCTGAGCGTTTTTTTGCTCTAAGTTCGCATAATTCGCTATTCACCATGGAACATTCATCCACGTAAAAATGAGCGTATTTAAATGTTTTGAATTTCACGAACTAGTTTTTCGACTCTGTCACAAGAACTATCAGCATGGATTTGTAAACCGCTTACAAGAAATCCATCTGTTGTACAAGCCACTTCAATTTTTTGACCATTTTTATTAAAAACGGCATTACAGTTTTCGTTGCCGCTTTGCCAAGAAGCACTTGCATCAAAATAGTTAGATATGCGTTTATCCTGTGCGGCAATCCATGTGAATGTATTGGTATGCGGTCTTGTGCGTCGTACGCCATTTAATACCGTGCGACAGGTAAACGGTTCAGAGAATTTCCATATATATATCGGTTGGTTTTCTAGATTTTCATCTAATGGATGTAGCATTGTACTGCTCGAAAAGTCATAACTCTCCATGGACTGAGGATATTTTACAAAATAGTACCGCCAGTCCTCCTTGTTGTTCACAGAAAACCAAGGAATTGGTTTTGATAAATATTCTGTAACAATTGCTTTTAAGGTATGCTCACAATCTGGTTGCTGTGGTCTTAATCTCTTATAGACAGCCGCAAACTGACGAAAAGCATGTTTTGTTTGCTCATTGGAATATGTGAGGCCGACTAGCCACTGATTTTCCGTCTTTCCGCCAAACCGAATCCGTTCGTTTGTAATAGGCAAATAAAAGTTTCCACTTACTGCGAGCATGGCGCGTGTTAAAAGTAACCCTCTTTCAATGCTGCTGGAAGCAAAGAGTTCGGAGAGTAAATCATGCGGCAAAACAAGATTACCTTGGTCATCTAACATTTGGCCGATTGTCCCACGTAAAAACGGAAAATCTTCTGCCTCATGGTAATCTTTTAAAACGGATGGCTTTATTACAGCATAGAGCGCTTTTCGCTTTTCTTCTACCATCTGCGAAAATAAATCGGAGATTGTCTTGTCATCAATTTTTGCTAAAGCCTCATATCCGGTACAGGAAATATCAGAAAACAAATGCTCTGTAATGAACATAATAATATTCCCGATGTTTTCAAAGCGAAGATTTGGAGTGTATTCTCCTTCCCGAGTAGATCTAATATTGCGGATTCTTGTAAGCGCATTTCGTATTATGCGCAAATATCCCTGTAAGTGCAACATATCGTTATCATTATCCGGAACGACTCCATTTTTAGCGCACCAAACGATAGCTGAAAAAACAAGAATTCTCTGCTGATATGTTATGAATGTTGGATCAGTTGTCAGCACACCGTTTTTTATTGTTTCCATTGGCAGAAACGTATCAGCCAAATTATCCGTATCCCATAGACTTAGCGCCTGTGGGGTATTCCCAATGATTTCATTCAACCGCTTTAAAAAATCAGCAGATAACTCCAGCGAAGATAGCAATAACTTCTCAGGTTTCATACCTGCGATATCAGGGCTATTTACAAGGCTTTCTCGCACAAGTTCAAAATTGAACCGTACCGCACCACTGCTATAAAACGGACTTAACGTTCTTTGCTCTTTTGAACCTTTGCTCCAAATCATTTCAAATTGTAACCACAAATACCGTAAAATCGTATTATCTACTTTATAACTATATTGATCAATAGGAATTACTTTCTGCAAGTATCGTGTTGAAATAAAATTCCAGAAATGTTTGCTCCATGCTCCGTCAATGTTGTTCCAATAATTCTTGGATAAATTAGTATCTTGATGAAGCTGCTTGCCAAAAAGAGCCTTGAAATTTTCGTAGTCAGTCAAGCGTTTCCCACGTGAATTCATTTTAATGTAAAGTTCTTCCCCTTTCCCGAATTTTTCAATAGGAAGAAACTGAAATACAATGGGAGAATTATTTTCAAACAGCGAATACACATCATCCAACGTCCCTAAAACTGGATGTCGATCAATAGCATCAAGCATTGTAAGCATTGCCGCCACTGTCGGGTCATCTATCCACACCAGCATAAACCAAGAGGAATCTCGGATTGCTTCCGACAAAGAATTATTAAATTCTACTTTTTCTTTAAAGGCATCCATGTGTACGCACAGACGCGTGCAGAATTCAGTAGATGAAGTTCTAGTTTGATATTCAAATTTTTGAAGCAGACCAGAAACATCGCACCGGTTCTCCTTTGCAGCATAGTACCAATGAAGCAAGAATAATGTAGTCAAACGCTGTTGTCCATCAATCGGTTCAAGAAAGTTATTTTCAATTGTACCATAAATGAAATCCAAGCTAAGTGGCTGTGCTGTAACATTTTTTTTTGCACGTTTTATGGAATTTGCAATACTGTCGAGAAAAGAGCTTCTAACTTGCTCAACAATATCCGTCTTGCGTCCCTGAGCATAATCGCGTTGAATAATAGGAATCTTAACCGAGCAGTTCTCTAGTAAATTCAGAAAGGAGTATGTCTGGTTCTGAACTGGTTGAAGAAGTTCACTCATCTTTCACAGCCCCCTCTTGCAAATATGTACACAGACTATTTTTAATTGACTTAAAGTAAGCATCCCGATCACTTTCTGTCCAAAAATAAAGTTGTGTATCTTTCTGACTGTAATATTTCAAAAAAACGTTGTGCGTACACAAAGGAATGAAATTTCCACCCTTGTCGTATTCCATCATCATCAGACGCTTCTGAAAAAACAATTTATTGCTAAATGCGGAATTAATGTCACGAGGTAAAAGTGCAAGATTGGAAATTGTATGAATATCCTGATCGTCCACTAACTCACTACCTACGCTTTGATACAGTACAGCCAATCGATTGAATTCATCATCAGCAAGTGGGGACGCTCCTTTATTCGTCAGAATAGCTTTAGCATTCTGCAATTCAGCCAATGCGGTGTCGCACTTCTTCATCATGTCTTTGGTAGCAATGTTTTTTTCCTTTAGACCATGCAGTTCGTTCAAACAAAAATCAAGCCATTTTTGTTGCTTTTCAGTGGAGTCGCAATCCTCCAAATTTTGTGGGCAAATATGCTCCAAACTCCATTCATCACCCTTCTTCTTAGGTAAAAAACGATCAAACGAAAACCGCATAACTTCGCAGGAAGATTGCTCCATGGAAAGCACATTGAACAACAGTAATAGCTGCTCTATGGCATCATGATGATCCAGATAAGTTAATTCATTCAAAGGCAAGTAACCTTTCTGATGATCTGCCTTTGGATAAAAAGATTTTACGGTTTCACGGATATTATCATTGAGCTCGTCCATAAAAGCTTTTTTTGATTTTTCCTTATGATACTTAGCAATCAGATTTGCAAGCAAATGTAAAGAATCATTTTGTGCACTCTTCTTTTTTTGATAACGGCAACACGCAACTAGAAATCCAATTTTATGATATATCCTATGATCTTTATACCACTGGCACAGCAGTTGATGTAGCGATTTTATTTCGCCCCAAATATCACTGGTACCAACATATCCCACATAGAAGGAAAATAATCCGTAGCCATCCGGTATTTGCTCTGATTGTTGATTTTTGATACAATTATTCAAGTAGTTCAAGAGAAAAAGATAGTCTATTCTTGTTTCATAAACATCTGCTGTACTGCACAAGAAGTAGAAAAATTCGTCATTAGATAGGCTAATTTCGATCTGATCCCATTCCAGTGCTTTCTGTTGCTGAAGTCGCTCATCTTGTGTACTGCTTTGCTTCAGTAAAACTGCTTTGATAAGTTCTGCGTTTGTAAGCGGGATCTTCCCAATATTAAGCCGTGTAAATAAATCAATTGCCTCGATTTCGTCTCCCGTGGATGCAATCTCATACCAAATGACATAGACATGCTCACGAAACGTACTAAATTTTTGTTTAACACTCTGATCGGTGTTTTCTTTCATTTTACCGCAAAACCATTCGTTAATTGTTTTTACAGCGTTTGCCATGAAGTAAATATCTAGATCATCGCCAGCACAATACTCTAACAATGGCTGTGGAACTTGCTTCCTAGGATTATAATCAATAAGTTCATTTTGCCAATTTGTTAATTTTTCTTCTGTTCCACGACTGGAATATGAAAGCTCATAGATTTCTCCACCAGAAAACGGGCTCAAATACTGCATGATTAAATATAAAGTTGTAAGACGTTGTTGACCATCAATTACATCCCATGTATAAAGTGTATATTGCTGTGCTTCTTGGCCTTGTATAAACCCTGTTTTAAAAGATTCATCCTTTAACTTTAGCACAATAGGCTGTAGACAATATTTTTCGTCTAAGTCATTATATGAATTCAGAAACTCCCAAATATCATTTAATAATGCCAACACTTCTGCACGTTCCCAACGATATCCGCGCTGATAGTTGGGAATGTTGTATTTGTGCTTTATATAGAGTCCGTTTTCTGTTTCCAGTGCGATATTATTGATGTTTTTTAATAATACCGTAGTATTCTTTTTTGTCATATTACTTTCCTCCGCAGAACGCCGACTGTATATTTCCTAAAAGCGATAAATAGCGGCGTGTTTTGTGTAGTAAATACCTTTACTATGTGGTTATTCGTTTCGGCGCGGACTTCACTTTATTATTATAACCTATATCAAAATCGCGCCTATCTGTTCGTTTCGTATTCATCTAGAACCTGACGGATTTTTTCCATTTCACCACTGCCATTGGTAGCAAAGCGTAATAGCCGAATTCCGTAGAGTTCCAGAATGTGATCCTTCATACGGTCATGATTATACTGTAACGTTCCGGATTTGTGATAGTGGAACCCGTCCACTTCTATTGCCAGAACAGGGTTTTTACTGATATTATTGTAAATCAGAAAGTCTATGTGAGTAGCTGCGTTCATGGCATAACGGCACTCTTCGTCGTTCAGATGCTTCGGGTCACGAATTAGCATATTAAGCGGTTGATGGCAAATAACGTTTAGCGACATTTGCGCACAGCTGTGCAACATGTCTATGATTGCACCATACATCAGGTTTTCAGAATCATACGCAGATATGTGTGGATGCTTTTTTAAGAATGTTATTCGCGCATCTGTATATTGCCGATAGAGCAGGTCGAAAATCGAATAAATTTCACTCTGCACTACCTGAAAGTTGTTATATTCAATATAATCGATTAAATCACCGATATTACTGTCGTTTGGCTGCTTGTTGCCCGACACTACAAGAATAAGCCTTTTTTTGGCACGGGAAACCGCGACATTTAAAAGATACGGGTCGTCGGAAAAATCAGTAGCCACGTCGTCGACTGTGTTCAAAACAATTGCGTCTTTCTCACGTCCCTGAAATTTATGTACGGTATGAACCTCAATTTTTTCCGCGCCCAGCTGGCGGGCAATATCGGCTACTTGATCCTTATAAGGTGCAACAATTCCAATATCTTCCGGCTTAACATTCTTTAGAATAGGGAGTACCTCCTGAATTGTCACATCAACCTGCCGCTGATTAATATGATCGCGTCGATGATTGCCGACTGCTGTTTTAAAGACCGCCAGTGTATCCGACTCATTGTGGTCTTCTGTCATGACCACCAATTCATTATTATAAAACTTTTGGTTGCAAAAACCGATAATTTTTGGGTGGCAGCGATAATGCTCCCGAAGCAAAGTCTGTGGCGCATTTGATAAAATGCTGCATACGGATTTCAAAAAACTGTTTTCAGAGAAAGAATACCCTTGGGGCAATTTATAGGAATTGAAAACGGCATCACTGCGCTTTTTCATATCGTCCGTCACCACGTTTGGGAGTTGTTTGAGATCTCCGACAATGACTGCGTTTCTGGCACAAGACAGTGCCAATGCACCGGTAGCAATATCTACTTGTGACGCTTCGTCCATAATGATGTAATCATATACCACGTCCTTTAAACTGCTGCGCGAAGAAAATGTTGTGCTGAGGACTATAGGATATTCTTTTAAAACGTTGTCGGATTGTTTCCACAAGTCATCCTCAGTAAACGTCACTCGTTCCGGCTGGTTTCCATACCGTCCAAACAGCTTTGCCCGTAGATAATCCATAGACCAATCTGTCAGTTCATTAACCTTATCATTGGCATCGATGGACACTAAATACTTTTCAAGCGTGATGATCTCGTTACTCAATTCTGCTTTTCGAGCTTGATAGAACAAGTTTTGTAAAAGTGTGATGATGGTTGGCATACCGCTTTTATAGAAATTCCAGTCTGAAATGCCATAAATAAAAGCGCTCTTAATTTTAAACCAAAACGAAATTGCACGCTCCTTTTCGGAAAACTCATAGCACTCCTGCCATAATTGCATAAGTCTATCCGATTTCAGAGAACGTCGGGGTCTAATATCCGAATAAGCAAAACTGCTTTCGCTGCAATACTGCTGAAAATATTTAAACTCCAGAAGCAAAGAATCCCGTTCTAACCGTGCCTGTGCAAGTCGTTGCTGCTTACTGTATATATCTGACAGCTCTTTGATGTGACTTTGTATTCTTTCCAACAACTCAGGTTGTTTGCTGGTCTCAATTCGCCATCCGGAGAGATTTGGGTAAAGACCTGTCTGGCTTTGAACGAACACTTTTTTGTTATCCGAGTTTCCCAATGGTGCCACGAGAAAATCCATGTCGTATTTTGAAGATGACAGTTTCTCTAGCACATTTGTTGTGGCAGAGTTGTTGTTGGATACGATTTGAACTGTTTTGCCGTTCACCAGCAAGTTAGCGATTATATTCAGGATTGTCTGTGTCTTTCCCGTACCGGGTGGACCTTGAATGACGCTGATTTGATTGCTCAGTGCGTTTTCGACCGCTCTGAACTGACTGGCGTTGCCGCCGAACGGAAAAATGAGATTACTCTTGGGGTAAGTATGGACTTTGTGTTTCTTCGGATTAAGGTAGATTGCCATGGCTGTATCGTCGCCAACAAAGTTCAATTTCTCATACTGTTTCTGCAGCAGGATTTCGCCGTCTTTGCTCTTGAGTTCGTTGATTGATGCCTGTTGCCGCAAATAACTCATGCAGTTCTGCGTTTCAATCTCACCAAGGCAGGAAGTTTCTATGTTAACATCCCGCCGGTCATAACTTCTCTCACTGCCGTCAGAAAAGCAAATATGCCAGTAATCTGTTGCCTTTGCGTGAAAAATGCGGATGTCCTGAATTTTGAATAGCTCGCGGTTATCATGGATGATATGTACCAAGGCTGGGTTCAAGACATCGGGATTTTTTACCCATTCAATCGACTGATAACCGTACGGATATGTTTTTCCATTCTGGAAAGTGACATCACATCTTCCTGTATCCGAATTATACTGGCAGAACTTGACGTCGGCAGTAATGTCTTTTCCGTTATTCAAAATCATATGGTTACTTGTGTTCACGTCATATCCTCCAAAGTGTCGAGTGAAAGGGAAGGTAGAAACATATTTTTTGCACCAATATTATACATTCTAAAAATCATGAATATTTTATTGATTAATTGGTACAAATCCAGTCCGATCAATAACCGGATTTCCTGTAAAATGATGGTATGCAATTTCTTTTATATCGTCCGGTGGAACCTCATTATCAAACACAATAATTTGCATATCACGTCCAATCCGAGATAAATTGTAGAAAAATTCAGACTTCACACTTTTATCGACTTCTTCATTTTTCTCATTTTTGAGTTTATCTTTTTCTTTGTAAGTCGTTAACGGGGAATCAAGAACCACAAATCCAGGATGTGAAAGTCCGTGTTGTATACAATACCGCATTATTGCAATAATAAAAGATGAGTTTATGATTGCCCGAGCGCCCTTACCATAAGATGCCTTGGTCTTACTGCAGACGATGACATCATTTGCTTTGGTATTAAATGCAACTACGCTTTGATCTATATTATTAATAAAATTCCATTTCTCCAGTAAATCTCGAATTATTTCACAAAAATCTAGCATGAGCTCATCTGATAATTTTTTAATGCCTACTTTATCAGATGCAGCCTTCGTATTATCGATACGTTCATTAAGTTCTAGTATACGAGAATTAGCATCAAGCAACTTCTTTTTATTATTCTCTATCGCCAAGGCTTTATCTCGGATTTTCAAATATCGTTCATGTTCAATTAACATTCTTGAGACTTCCTTTACCTGATCCTCTAATCCACGCTCGTAGAATTTGATTTTTTCCTGCTCTTTTGCAATTTGCTGCGTTACTTCCAACAAATCACTTTCAAAATCATCTATTGTCTCTTGTAAATCCAATAGATGCGCTTTCAACTTATCCTTTTCTTTGTTCAAAGCAACATAATATATTTGATTGTTTTGTGCTGAGGACTTCATGGGGGTATGACATATCGGACATTTCATATCCACTAATTGTCCAGTATAATCGTAAGCTTGTTCTATAAAGTCAAGTCGATCAATATCAGATTTGTAATTTTTCTTAAGCAATTTAAATTTTGCCAGATTATCTGAAATTCTGCTTTTTTCTCTTACTTTCAAATCAATCACAGATAATTCTCGTTGGCGCTCGAATTCAAGCTCCTGTACTACTTGGCGCTGATCACTTAAAGACTTTTCTATTTTTTTAATTACCTTATCGCTTTGCTGAGACTCGTAATTGTCCAAAGTGCCCTCAGTCGCTGAAATTTCCTTTTGCAAATCACCACAGATCAAAGTCAACTCGTCAATTGCACCCTTTAAGTGGGCTTTTTTAACTTCTGCACTTTCTGGTTTGTTAAATTTCTGATAATCTAATCCAGTCAACATGGTAAAAAAAGACGCAGTTTCCTTAGTGGACATTCTGTCTCTTTTTGTATCGCCTATATAAATAGGTGAGTTCTTTTGTACAATCCGAGTTTCGTTCATCATCATGAGATAAACAAATTTTCTGAATGTAAATGCTTCCGTTTCACCATTTGAACTTTTTTTCAAAATATTTCTATACGAGCAATTGCAGATCATCAATAGCTTTGATGACAAACTATTTTTTGAATTTGAAGAGACAGACAATGTTTCTGAATTTGCCTCTTTCAAATGAGCGATATCTGAATAGATGTAATATACATTTGCTTTTTCACTTTCCAAAAAACTTCTTTTTAAGGTTATATTTTGATTGGAGCGTTTATCAACAAACTCCAATAGAACCCATTCGTACCCGGCAGCTTCATTTGGAATTTCCGGAATATCTGTAGCACCCAAAGCATAATTAATACACTCATAAGCAAATGATTTACCAGTATCAGAAGCCCCCGCGACAACATTTAGACCATTGTAAAATTCCAGAATAGCATCTTTTTTCTTTGAGCCTTCTAATTGCAATTTTCTTAATTGCATTCCGGATTTCGACATCTACTCACCCCCAACAAATGTGCAATTTTCAAACTCCCCAACCCATTTTCCGATATTATTATTTATGTATTTATAAATTTGTTTGTCCGTGTGAGAAGAAAACACATTATCAACTGCGGCAACATTTCTTTTCAATTCATTTGCGTACTCATTTTGAAATAATAGCAAAAAAGGATGCGTCAACTGGTTGATGCAGTAATAAATTCCCGTCTTTGAATATTTAACGGATACAAGCCCTTTGGCAATCATAAGTTCTATCCCCCTGTTAATTAAATCTCTTTTAATGGCAATTTCTGAAGAATGATTAGGATTATCAGGGTGTAAACTACTTTGTGTTTGATCTAAGTCATTTAAGTGCAGAGAAAAATAATCGTAGTACATAATTCTTTGTTTACTCATTTTTTTTTGGCATATATCAAGGATAATAAGAATTCTTACACCAACTTCTTCAGGCGAGTTAAATATCTGTATTTTTTTCATCATCAACCCACTTCATTTCTCCTTCATTTACCAAATCGTGACACATGCCGCTTTTTTCCAAAATGCTTATATCACCTAATTCTGCTGACTTTATAGGTAATATTTGTGCTCTATCAATAGTCGCATCTATCTTTTTTAGATCATCATCAAATGAGGATTCACATGTGGTAATTACTCCATAGTAAACTTGTTTCTTCACATCATCGTAGATATCATCGTTGATAAACTCATCCCGTGAAAATCTCTTCAAAGCGCAAGCGTTGTGAAAACACTCTCTTTGACGTTTAAAATGAGTATGAAGTTTTTTTATGGGCTTAAGGCACTCAATATCATTAATCTCTTTATTCTCGTGATTAGAATATACCTTCATTAGTTGACTGACATATTCCATTTTTGCTTCTTCCGGGTCAAGTTTCTCTTGTGGTTTGGGTACAATAGGTCTCTGGCGCATGCCTCCTCCAAAATGATACTTATACCAACTTGTTGCCGAAAACTGCTCTAATAACGTTTGTGGTGACACCTCGGAAATTATACTGAAATCAAATTCTGTAATATACTTTTTTAGTTCCTCAGTCATAGGAAGTCCAGTTGTTATGATTTTTTTATTTGGCTTACAATATTTATCCCATGTCTCAATCAGCTGCAAATTTATGGTTTCTGGATGTTCTGCCAAATCTCTTAAATCCTGTCCAATACCATTACTCGCAACGATATAGTACTTCCTTGGTGTTTTGTATTTTCCAATCATTGTATAATAGCAAAGCTTCCCAAATTCTGACATGTATGTTGAAGGGGATAAAGGTTCCTTATAGTGCTTGCATTGAAAAATATCAAATATTTGCAATGAATCATCTAAATAGGCAACAATGTCTCTACCAGAATCCTTTGACCCACCTATCTGCGCAATATTTTTATAATGTTCACACTTAGCCAAGTATCCAGAAGCCCATTGGCAAACAATATCTTCAAATTCCCCAGATTCAATAATCCGCAACCGAACCAATGGGTCAATTGATACGTCAAAAATGCGACTGGTGTCTTTTGGTGGTTCAATATTAGGCAATGGTATTACATTCAGTTTAATCGCCTCCTGAAATTTTTGCAAAACATCTATATAAAATTTTTCTGATAGAAAACGTCAGCTCTATAAGCTCAACACAATTCCACAATATTGAGTTCTATATACATTTCCACTCAGATGTTGCTGCTTTTCCTGTGGCGGATTGCTCATTATTCTCTATCCTAGAGAACGTTATCGACACACAAGTCTTTTAAATTTAAACACAAAAGATTTCTTTCATATAACATTATTCCAACAAAGACATCCCTATTTCTGCATTTCCTCTCAAAACGGTAACCAATTGACCAAAGTGGCAGTTGATGTTGCCTTAGTATTTCACAATTTGCTTAAAAAAGATAATATTCTCTATATTATACGACAATACTTGGATTTTCTCAATACAGTTTGGCTATTTATGCTGTAATTTATGGATATTGTTTCCTTCAAACTTTTGCACACACAATCTATGCGCAGAAGACGGTTGTTTGTATGAGAATTCATTCCCATACAAGACTTTTCCGTGTTACGCAAATGACAATCAAAGAAAAACACAGCCGTCAACGGACAGCTGTGTTCAAACTTTTAATGTTATATTTACTCTCGTTCACCCGTTAAAATAAATTTAGCATACAAATCACGATGTTCTTCAATAAAGTTGATTAGTTCGTAGAAATTATGCGCATAAGCAAACTGTTGTACAGCCAAAGCATCCAGCATATTTGACCCACCGTCGGCTCTGATTACAAGCACCTGATCCCGGACAATATCCGTAAGGTAGGGAATGACTCTGATTTTATCGACTCCAAAGGCAGCTCCCAAGGTCGAGCCGCAGTCCCACCTGATATGGCAGGNGCCAATAT
>WSSedL1CaDRAFT_10000586_pt1 | contig 25145 bp, 23 predicted proteins | sample WetSurSL1Cattail_FD_9464 | JGI IMG/M metagenome (IMG submission 9464)
ATAATGGCAACCCGCACGATTGAAAACCGTACCAGCCGGATTGTTACTATTCTTATTAATCCATTCTTTTCATGTAGCGCGCGTCTCCCGGTATATGTTTTAATAATTTCGGCGTTTTCCCCAAAGTATCCGGGACTTACGCTTTTTGGCATTTATATAGCCGGAATAACAATTGCTGCAATAATGGCATTAATTTTCAGAAAATTTATTTTCCAGAAAAATGAAATTCCATTTGTAATGGAATTGCCACCTTACCGGATTCCAAATCCCAAAGCAACATTGCGGCACGTATGGTACAAAGGAGAGCAGTACCTTCGTAAAATGGGAGGAGTAATCCTTACGGCATCCATTATAATTTGGGCCCTTGGATATTTTCCACGCCACATTAATTATTCAAAAAATTATGACAAAGAAATTGTCACCCTCAAAGCCAATGCGCCCAAATTAGCTACACCAAACTCGCTAATAGCACAAACTGATACTCCGAAATTGCAGCAAGCTATTTATGCAGTTGAACGTGAAAAAGATGCTGAGAGACAGCAAAAAACTTATATTGGCCAATTTGGCAAAGCCCTTGAACCTGTGATGAAACCGCTCGGATTTGATTGGCGAATGAGCGTAAGCTTAATTTCCGGAATTGCAGCAAAGGAAGTAATTATCAGCACAATGGGTATTTTGTATCAGGTGGATCAGGGATCGGACGAAAAACATAAACTCATACAACGTCTTCGCGAAAGCACTTACCAAACCGGCCCGCACATTGGCAAAAAAGTTTTTTCGACACCAACATCACTGGCATTCTTAACCTTTATTCTAATATATTTCCCTTGTGTAGCTGTTATTGCGGCCATTGGTAAAGAAACAGGAAGTTGGGCAATGGCCTTATTTACGGCACTATACACAACGGTTATGGCATGGTTTTTGGCTTTTGTAGTATACCAAATAGGTAATTTAATTTTTTAATTATGATTCAGGACATCATTGTAATTATACTTATCATTGCAGCTATATCAAATGTCATTTATCAGAGTATTAAATTAATGGCACGAAGAAAACGCGGCCAAATGGCTTGTGGAGGTTGCAGCGAATGTGAACTTAAGAAAAACATTATCCCCCAAAAGACATCCTTTAAGTCTTTAACGGTGATTTAGGATCTGGGAATCGAACCTCAAAACAGATTAAGAATAATTTTGAGCTATTAAGGTAATTCCTTTTTCTACCATAATATCGTTCCTCCGGAACTTCTGTAAGTAGCATTTACTAGTTCCCTTCAATTTTTAGAATAGTATTTATTATAATCAATACTACTTTATTATTTATATGTACTCTATTTATGAATCGAACTTCAAAACAGATAATCAAGGAGCACTTGATAATATCGGGAATTCGAAAGATAAGAAAGTTCCGTAGGAACGACATTATGGTAGTAAAACCTATTACCCAATAGTCAAAAGTCCTGTAGGGACGGCATTATCATCCAATTACATCTTCACAAATAAACATTTCAATTATAATGCCGTCCCTATGGGACTTAAACCTATTTGGATTATTTCTTTTCTACCATAATACCGTTCCTACGGAACTTGGGATCATTATAAATTAACTGATAGTTCTGATCAGAAAAACATTACATTTGTATAAACACAAAAGTATGGGTAATCCTTCTGTTCAATTGATTGATATACATACACACAATGTACCTTTTGATCATCAAATTGCGATTCTCAATGTTTACCCCAACAATCCTACACCTGAAAATTTACCTGAAAATAGCTATTGTTCTTCCGGAGTTCATCCATGGTATCCGGAAGAATGGGAAAAACAAATTGAATCTTTGTCAGCTTTAGTCCTGGGGAAAAAAATCATAGCGATTGGAGAATGTGGTCTTGACAAAAAAACATCCACCCTTTTTTCACTTCAGGAAAATATTTTTAACAAGCAGGTAGAACTATCGGAACAATATAAATTACCACTCATTATTCACTGTGTAAAAGCCCATAATGAACTTATTCAAACCCATATCCGGGTTAAGCCTGAGATGACCTGGATTGTTCATGGTTTCAATTCAAATCTTGAAATAGCCCATCAGTGCATTAATTCAGGAATGATGTTATCGTTTGGTAAAATATTATTGCAGAATGATGCAAAAATTTCAAAAGTTGTCAAAGACATTCCTGTTTCTAAAATATTCCTTGAAACCGACGAAAGCGGAATTAGCATCCTGGAAATTTACAATTGCTATGCAAAAATTAAAAACATGAAATTGGAAGTATTAAAAGCTGAAATGCTGAAAAATTTCTACGAATGTTTTAAAATAGACTAATGTAAAAATCCCGTCAGGGATTGGAGTTAGAAATCATTATCCCATATTTTGTGCTTATCGGCACGATCAAGTCTAAATTCTATTTAGTTAAAAATTACTAATTCCGCTAGTTTTTTCACTTTTCCAGTCCTTAATTCTTAATTTTGCAAGCTTTGTGAATCAACATTAACAAATATCTGCAGATAAGAATCATGACAAAGGATGCAAACTGGCTGTCGCGCACTGAACTACTTGTTGGACAAGAAAAACTTGAAAAATTAAAAAATTCGAATGTTCTTGTCGTAGGTTTGGGTGGCGTTGGCGCCTATGCTGCCGAAATGATTTGTCGAGCAGGTATCGGACGCATGACTATTGCAGATGGAGATACTATTCACCCCAGCAATCGCAACAGGCAATTAATTGCACTTAGCAGCCACCATGGCCAACCCAAAGCTTCAATCATGGCCGCCCGTTTAATGGATATTAACCCGGACCTTGAACTAACCACATTGAATCAATATATTCGTGACGCATCATTGACAGAACTTCTTAAACAGCCATTTGATTACGTTGTGGATGCTATTGATGCCTTATCACCGAAATTTTATTTAATTTATCATTGTATCCAAAACAATCTACGTATTGTAAGCTCCATGGGAACTGGTGGAAAGCTCGACCCCGAGCAGGTACACATTGATGATATCTCCAATTCTTACAACTGTAAACTAGCTTTCCTCATTCGTAAACGACTTCACAAATTCAAAATTTATACAGGTGTTAAAGTAGTATATTCCACTGAACAGGTACCTAAAGAAACCATGATCCCTTGTATTGAACCAAACAAAAAATCCATTGTGGGTACAATCAGCTATATGCCTCCGGTGTTTGGTTGCTTTATTGCGTCTGTGGTTGTCAATGATCTGTTAAATTTAAATTCTGAAAGTAATCCATTAACCTAGAAATTGTATGGCTTTACATCAATATTATTCTGACCGAATTGAAACTTTTAAAAGCGCTTTTTTAAGTGCTCAAAAAGCTGAAAACTGGCTGGTTTTTTTACGACTTTTATCATTCGTTACAACTATCTTTTTATTTATATTTCTTTTCAGTTTCAATGTCCTGATTGCCTCAATAGCATTACTAACTGGGTTGGTTGTTTTTGCTTACATTATCAAAAAAAACAAAACAGTATCTGATCTCAAGCAGTTTTATCACAGCATGTCCGAAATAAATCAAAAAGAACTGCTATGTCTTGACGGGGACTTCTCATCATTTCCCGATGGCTCTGAATATTCGGATAAAGAACATAGTTATACTTCCGACCTCGATATTTTTGGGAAAGCATCACTTTTTCAGTTCTTAAACCGCACTGTTAGCCAACCTGGCAGCAAAACGCTTTCCGAATGGCTCACAAAACCAGCAGATATTGAAGAAATTCAAAAACGACAGAAAGCGGTTGCCGAGCTGAGCCCCAAAACCGATTGGAGACAACGTCTCATTGCAATCGAATACAAATACTCAGAATCTACAAATAATCCGGAAAGTATTATTCGATGGGTACAATCGGAATCCAAATTTTTAAATACTCGCTATCTTAAAATCCTGATAAGTACTTTAAGTATAGCAATTCTCATGCTTACGGGAGCCTATCTGGCCGGGTTTCACACCTTCATGCTTACCATTGTTTTTTTAATTAACATCAGCATTTTGTATCTAACTACCCCAAAAATCAATGCCATCCATAAAAGTGTAAGTAAAACTGTTGATCTGCTTAAATCATATGTCGAAATAATTAAACTAATTGAAGAAGAAAACTTTACTTCAGAGAAGTTAACAGAACTAAAAAATGCGTTGATCAATAAGAACGATAATGCCCAACAACAAATTCAAGCACTGTCAAACCTGGTAAACAGACTTGATTTCAGATTAAACCTTCTGGTGTCGGGCCCATTAAACCTATTTTTCTTTTGGGATATCTGGCAATCTATTAAACTGGAAAAATGGAAAAAGCAAAACATTCATCAGATTTCATTATGGTTTGATGCAATGGCTCAATTCGAAGCCATAGCAAGTCTTTCAAACATCTGCTTTAACAATCCTGACTGGATTCTGCCTGAAATTCTTACTGATCACTTTCAATTAAAAACGCAAGGCCTCGGACATCCGTTAATTCCTGAAAACCGAAGAATTTGTAATGACCTTGAAATAAACAAATCAGGCAAGATAGTCTTGGTGACAGGTTCGAACATGTCTGGTAAAAGCACCTTCCTGCGAACTTGCGGAATAAATATTATTCTCGCAATGACGGGGGCTCCTGTTTGTGCAAAAAAAATGGAAGTGTCACATGTTGTGGTCTTTACCAGTATGAGGATTATCGATTCACTTGAAGAAAACACCTCTTCGTTTTACGCCGAGCTTAAACGCTTAGCTTCAATTATTAAAACTGTGGAGCAAAAGGAGAAAGTATTTCTCTTATTGGATGAAATTCTTCGGGGTACCAATTCTAATGACAGACATATTGGATCTGTCGCTCTTATAAAGCAATTAATCAAAAACGATGCCATCGGAATTATAGCCACGCACGATCTTGCACTTTCTCAATTGGGTAATGAATTACCAGATCAGATAGACAATTATAATTTTGATGTGAAAATAGAAAATGATGAGTTGTATTTTGATTATAAGCTAAATCAAGGCATATGCAAAAGCCTTAACGCTTCAATATTAATGAAGAAAATGGGTATCAAAATATAAAAATGGTCAACACTTCCTGCAGTTCAGGAATCATTAAAAACATCCTACTAACTCAATTCCAAATTACGATGTTGCCTCTTTCCTGGGATTTGCCTTACTTACTTTAACTTTTCTACCGCCTAGCTCTTTTCCATTTAAAGCATCGACAGCGTCAAGTTCTTCCTTTTCGTTCTTCATTTCTACAAATCCATAGCCTTTGGAACGCTTGGTTTTCTTATCAATAATCACCTTCGCCGATTCCACAGGCCCAAACTCCTGAAAAACATCAATCAGATCTTGTTCTTTCATGGTGTAAGGAATGTTCCCGATATAGATAGTCATAGATGAAAAATTATGAATTCAAAATCCCAAGTTAATAATAAATTCTGAAAAATTCATAATTGAGGAGGTAATTTCGTTTTTTAGTCAACAAAACGTAGTATCCATCATTAATGAAATTAATAGATCAAACCATTATTCCTATTTTACGTACAGTTATATTATAAATAATTTCCTATTTTTACAAAAGCTTTTTTATCAATAATCTATTCACATTCAATAAAATAATAAAATAATCCTGTAAATATTACAAATCAGCATAATTGATGCATAACTATCCAAAAATTAATAATTCATTTATTAATAAAGTATTATATACAATTTCGATTGTCGTTTCTATTTTTCTGCTAACACAATGCAGGTCTTTACAGGATAAACTTACTGAAGGTACCATTGAATATGAAATTGTTTATACCAACAATTCAACTCAAAACATACCTTTACAATTACTTCCGAAAACCATGCAGGTTAAGTTTAATCATAATTTTGCATCCTATACCATCGAAGACAAATTTGGAGTTTTTTCCATTTGTAATATTCAAAATTTAAGGAAGCAAAATCAAATAACTTTGATTAAGCTTTTTAACAAAAAATATGTTTATCAAGCCGGGAAAAAAGAAACCCCGGTGTTTTTCAGCTCCAATATTCCATACAAAGTTAATTTTATTAAGGATACGATGAGATTGGCAGGGCTATTCTGTAAAAGAGCAAGCGTAATTGATCCTCAATCAATGAAATGTTATGACATTGCCTATACATCAAATGTTGAATTAAAGGATCCCAACCATAATACACCTTATAAAAAAATTAACGGCGTATTGATGAAATTTGAATTACAAATGAAAAGCCTTGATATGATGTTAACTGCAAAAAAAATTGTGCAGAAAAAAATTGATGACGAGGACTTCCTATTACCTGAGGAATACAAGTTTATCAGTAAAAAACAAATGGAAGAAATACTGTCAAATTTACTACCTTAAAAAAACTCTTTTTGAAATATCACCGTTAAAGCTAATTTTGCATCAATTACCTTCATTATGGCAAAAAGACAAACAATGTCTAAAAACAAAGAGAAAGAAAAAAAGAAAGGATTTTTAGAATTTGTTAAGGATGAAAAATCAAAAATCGCCCTAGGACTATTCATTCTTTTCATAGCAGCACTATTAACACTGGCGTTTATTTCTTATTTTTTTACATGGAAAAATGATCAAAGTTTTGAATGGGGTCAAATCTTATCCGGCTCGTCTGTAACTGTTGAAAACTGGTCCGGAAAAACAGGGGCTAAGCTTGCTTACATATTAATTACCAAAGGTATAGGGATTGCGGCATTTGGTATTCCTTTTCTGCTATTTATAATCGGGTTCAGGCTTTTAAGTATCAAGCTTGCGCCATTGCGAAAAATAACCCGAATTACCATAATTGGAGCTATACTACTTTCTCTTCTGTTGGGTTTTGTTTTCGGTGATACAAATGGGTTTCTAGGCAGTGGCCTTGGGGGAAATCATGGCTTCTTCGTAGTAAATTGGCTAAATGCAGTATTGGGAAGGATTGGAACAGGCTTTCTCCTGCTTGTTGCTTCCATGATATTTATATTTTTCACCATACCAGGGTCTGCATTATCATTCAAATCAATGCTTGCCAGTCGTTACGCCAAACTAAATTCCAAAGAAATAAATACGAACAATATTCCTGATGAAGAAAAGCCTGCAGATGATGAAGAATTGCAGGAAGAAGAAGAAAAGGAAGACGTATTGGAATTGGAAACTGATTTTCAATTTGAACGCAAACAAAATACAAGAAAACCGCAGAACATTGATGATGACGTGGAACTCACGGTTGAACAACCTCATGTAGTTGAAGAAAAGCCTATATTTCAGCCTCAAACAAGTCCGGATATCCCAATGATGGGAGACTATGATCCCACGCTGGATTTATCGCACTATAAATACCCACCGTTGGAACTGCTGGAGGACCATAAGTCCGACAATTCGGAGGTAAGCAATGAAGAACTGATCAGCAATAAAAATAAAATAGTAGAAACACTGGCCAATTATAAAATCCAAATCGATAAGATCAAAGCAACCATTGGCCCCACTGTCACACTCTACGAAATAGTACCAGCTCCCGGTATTCGTATATCGCGTATTAAAAGCCTTGAGGACGATATTGCTTTAAGCTTGTCGGCTCTCGGTATCCGTATTATTGCACCAATGCCCGGTAAAGGAACCATTGGTATAGAGGTTCCCAATTTAAAACCTGAGATCGTTTCCATGAGATCGATAATCTCCTCCAGGAAATTTCAGGAATGTAATTTTGAATTAGCAATAGCGCTGGGTAAAACAATATCAAATGAGACTTACGTTTTTGATCTAACCAAGATGCCGCATTTGCTGGTAGCAGGAACAACAGGTCAGGGTAAATCCGTTGGATTGAATGCGATTATTACCTCCATACTATACAAAAAGCACCCTTCACAAGTAAAATTTGTACTTGTTGATCCTAAAAAAGTAGAGTTAACGCTGTTTTCGAAAATCGAAAAGCACTTCCTTGCAAAATTACCTGACAGTGAGGATGCGATCATTACAGATACTCAAAAGGTAATCAATACCCTTAATTCGCTGACGATCGAAATGGATCAACGTTATAATCTTTTGAAACTTGCCCAGGTCCGCAATATTAAAGAATATAACGAACGATTTATTGCGCGTAAACTAAACCCGAATAATGGGCACCGTTACCTGCCATACATTGTAATCATCATTGACGAGTTTGCCGACTTGATTATGACTGCAGGCCGTGAAATAGAAATGCCTCTTGCCCGTCTGGCACAATTATCCCGTGCCATCGGTATTCATTTGATAATTGCAACACAACGGCCTACCACCAATATTATTACAGGTGTTATCAAGGCTAACTTCCCAGCCAGGATAGCCTTTCGCGTGGCATCAATGATTGATTCACGTACCATTCTTGATTCACCTGGTGCAAACCAGTTGATAGGCCGAGGCGATCTTCTTTTTGCTCCCGGAAGCGATATGATTCGAATACAATGTGCATTTATTGATATACCGGAGCTTGAAAGAATTACCAATCACATAAGCCAGCAACAAGGATACCCCTCAGCTATGTTATTGCCCGAATATGTGGGCGAAAATGCCAAATCCGACGTGGGCGAAGTTGATCTGAACAAAAAAGACGATTTATTCGATGATGCAGCCCGCCTTTTGGTAATTCACCAGCAGGGTTCTACATCGCTCATTCAACGCAAGTTCTCCATTGGATATAACCGGGCAGGACGTATAATGGATCAATTGGAAAAAGCCGGAGTCGTGGGCCCTTTCGAAGGTAGCAAAGCCCGCCAAGTTCTTTTTGTAGATGAAGTATCTTTGGAACAACATTTGAATAGTCTTTCTGAGAGATTGAATTGAAAAGGTAAAAAGCGATAGGCCATAGTCTATCGCAAAACAAACAGTATACATGTTCTTTACATTTGTATTAAATCCTCATTGAGGCACAATATTGATAATCAAGAAACGTTTGACTCATTAGTAATTATGTTGCATTGGAGATCTGTAGGAGCGACCTCTTTGTAGCTTATTAATAGGTAATTACATTTTTCGATGCACGAGTGCCTTTGAGAAAGGCGACAAAATATCATTGCATCGAAAGATGATCATCTAAGCCAGAACATCTAATTGCGGCGCAATCTAAGTAATCCTTCGAATTCTGTTTGTGCTTGCGCCGCTTAAAGGTTTGCGTGCTTATTACCACTATAAATATTACACTCCTTCGGAGTTATTTTTCAATATATTATTACAAATAATTAATAATCAACACGATGAAAAAACAACTCGCTTTCCTATTGTTATTACTCCCGGGATGTTATGTTTTTGCTCAAAATGATCCACAGGCTAAGACTATTCTTGACAAGGTTAATGCTAAAAATAAAAGCTACAAAACCATTAAAGCCGATTTCAAATTTACCACCACCAATACCCAACAAAACCAAACGAATTCCGAATCAGGCAAACTCCTGTTCAAAGGCGATAAATATCATGCAACTTTGACCAATTCTGAGATCGTGTTCGACGGCAAAAGCGTTTATACATACCTTCGCAAGGAAAATGAGATTAACATTACGAAGCCCGAACCTGCAAAAATAGAGAAAGGTGATTTCTTCATCTCCAATCCACGCGATATTTTCAAAATATACGATAAAGACTTTAAATCAAAATTGGTTAAAGAAGATGTTGTAAACGGCGCTCCGGCATATGAAATCGATCTGTACCCCATTGATTTAAAAACCAAATACACCCATATTCGTATGGAGATCAATAAGAGCAACTTCCAAATAATTAACATAAAAGTATTTGCAAAAGATGGTTCCCAATATTTTTTGGAATTTTCGAATTTTGCAACAAACAGTGAAATTGCAGATACGGAATTTGTCTTTGATACCAAAAAGTATCCAAACGCAGAAGTTAATGATATGAGGTTTTAAAAGAGTATAAAGTTTAAAGTCCAAGGTATAAAGAGATTCATCGTAACTTAGAATTTTATACAGGTAATGAATATGCATTCGTAAATCTAAAATCGTTAATCCTTGTTCGTAAATCATATTTAAGTTTTGCACTGCGGCTAATACATTCATAATCTAACGAAGCAAATGTGGCTATTGCAAAACTTCACATAAGGAGAATCTTCGCTTCGCTTACCAATGATAGATTTATAATTTGCGCTTTTATGGAATATCAGGATGACGTAAGATTATTCAAAAATTCTGCCGCAGCTATGCAGCTCAGCACATCAAATAGATTTTTTTCTACCATACTGTACATCCTCCGGGATTCTTTTCACACTCCGCTGTATATTTTAGTCGCAGCTGCGACGAAAGTATGGTAGAAAAAGATAAGCCGCCTCTTTTTTTAGTTCCAGAGGAACGACAGTATTGTAGTTAAAACAATATCGCTGTAGGCGATACATTATTGTAGTATTAATTGAATAGATAGTGTTTCTCCAAAACCCTGGATGGGTTTCATAAGGATGGGGTCCATGAAGCACCAAATTCGTAAAATTCAAATTCTAAAGTTTATTAAATTGAAAGTGTTTATGGAACCTCTCCAAGGTTCCGATACAGGTATTTCAATATATTTGCAATTCCCGCCTGGAAGATCCAGGACAACATAAAACAAAAAAAGAGTCAATTTCTTGACTCTTTTTTCGTTTTGCAATAATATTTAAATTATTGAGTATTCTGTAATTTAAAGACAATCGGTAATACAAATTGCTGTTTTACAGGTTTTCCACCTTGTTTACCAGGCACCCACTTGGGTGAACTCTTGATAACTTTGATGGCTTCAGCATCACAGGCAGGGTCAAGTTCGCGTAAAACGCTTACTTTTTCAATACTACCATTAGAGTTAATAACGAACTGTACAATTACTTTTCCTTCAATACCCATTTCACGGGCACTTTCAGGGTATCTTGTATGTTCCATTACCCATGTCCGGAAAGTATTAATATCACCTCCCTGAAACGTTGCATTTTCTTCTACAACCACAAATACCGGTTCTTCCTGAACAACTTCATCATGTTTAATTTCAGGTATCGTATTAACGTCAGGTGGTGGAGGTAAAGCTTCGTTTCCACCCATATCTTCAGGTAATACCACAGTTTCGGTTTCCTTCAAATCAGCAACAACTACAGGAGCCGAAAACTTAACTGCTTTTACAACGTCAGCAGAAGGTGGTGGTGGTGGTGGTGGTGGTGGTGGTGCCACATCTTTGGCAATCTTTTCCATTACGGCCATCACCTCTTTGGTTTCACCTTTCCTTAATTTGGCCCTGTTATAATAACTGTCTATCACCGGAATGGCAACAGTTATGGTAATACAAATAAAAGAAATAAGGAATGCGATCAGTATGTATTTATTATATTTCTTCCGCAACAAATAAGCGCCATACGCCCTGTTGCGGTTAGCAAATACAATATCATCCATATTGGTTGCATTTGATATTTCCATGTCTACACTATAATCTTCCATAATTATCAGATTTTGAAAGTTTATTATTTAGTCTGTCTGGCAATTTCCAACATTGCTTTTTCCTGAGTTGTAAGATCCACAATCGCATACCGTGGAATATTACAAATCGCAATCTCATCAAGAGCATCTACAATGTTACCGTATTTTACCTTATCAGCAGCCTTAATCAGTACCATTAAACCACCGCTTTTATCAGCCCTTTTTATCGCAAGTATTCTTTTTGCAATGGTATCCCTTGGAGGTACAACCTTACCAGCAAGTACATCCTTGTTATATTTCTCAATCTTTAAAAATAAGTCCCTGTTCCGATTGAGTAACATTTTACGAATCCCATCCTTACTAAAATTTGATGCGTTTAATGCTGGATAAGGAGCTTTTTTAGCTGCGCCATCGTACCAGTATACTTTATCATTAGCATCCAGGATAATATTAATGGTTTTCTTTTCGTCAACTTTAGGGGCATTGATTGGATCAACTGGAGTTTTATCAGGAAGTACGATCTCCATCACCTTAGGTTTGCTGAATGCTGTGGTTAACATAAAAAAAGTTAACAGCAAACAGGCAAGGTCAACCATAGGAGTCATGTCGATATGGGTCGAATGTTTTTTCGGCCTGCGCTTCCCGCCTTTCTTTCCGCCTTCTTCCTTAATTATTTCAGCCATGTTTAATTATTTTTTAGTGTCCAGTTTGGCTTCAACCTTATTCAATGTAGTTGTAAGGTTAAAACGCATAAGATTATTAGCTACCAGTATGTCAAACACTTTTTTGGCAGTGTTGTAATCTGCAGTGGCATCACCTTTTACAGCTGCCTCTATGGCAGGGTTAAGCTCACGAGACATGCGTATCCAAACAGATAACTGGTTATTTAAAGAATCGATCGGGATACCAATCTGCATTTTGTCCCTTTGGGTATTTTCTGCATTGATCCACTCACTAATATTGGCTACGGGCATACCGAAGGAAGACATTTGCTCAAATTTCAACAATTGTTTATCGGGAAATTTTATGCCATAAAATTTTCCGACACCCTGTAAAAGCCTTCTGCGGATATGTTGGGTGGAATCCTTTCCGTTATCGATATTAAAGAAAACCTTGTTATCTTTCGAGATAGCAATGGTTAACAAATTTTTATCGGGAGAAACCTTTTCCGAAATTGACTTGGGAGTGTCGACCTGCACAGCTTCCTGTGGTTTAAATGATGTTGTTAACATAAAAAACGTTAACAACAGAAAAAACAGGTCAACCATCGGTGTCATGTCAATCCTTGGCGGTTTCGATGGTAATTTAATTTTTGCCATTGTATAATTTTATCAAATAATTAAAAATCAATAAAGCAAATCAAAACTCTTACACAAATATTCTTACTTCTTTAATGTAGAAGCAAAAGTTTGAGAAAGGCTAAAGCTGGCTTCATCAATTTTGAATGTCATCGCATCAATTTTCGATGAAAAATAGTTATAGAAAATGATGGCAAGCGTTGACCCTGTGATACCAAATGCTGTATTAACAAGAGCTTCTGAAATACCGTTAGCAAGTGCTAATGCATCCGGAGCGCCAGCCTGAGCCAAAGCTTTAAAAGCACGGATCATACCAAGTACTGTACCAATAAGACCTACCAACACAGAAATAGAAGCAACTGTTGAAAGTACTACAAGGTTCTTGGAAAGCATAGGCAATTCAAGTGCAGAAGCTTCTTCTAAGTCTTTCTGTAAAGCAAGCACTTTTTGATCATTTTGAAGTGTTTGATCACTTTGTAAAGTTCTGTAACGATGTAAACCTGATTTGATAACATTGGCTAAAGAACCTTTTTGTTTGTCGCATACAGTAATAGCATCTTCGATGTTATCATCGTTAACCAAACTACGAATGTTTCTGATAAAGCTACTTAAACGACCTTTACCTGTTGCACGCATCAAAGAAATTAACCTTTCGATCGAAAAAGTGATCAGGATAACATTAATTGCAATAAGCAAAGGCACAATAAATCCACCCCTGTAAACAATACCCAAATAATTCAGTGGATGACCGTTAAGTACGTTTCCACCTTCAAAGTTATTTGGGTTGCCCATCAAATAAGTATAAATCAAATATCCAATAACCAGGCATAAAACAATTACAGAAGAGGCGAATGCAGACTGTAATGCTTCTTTTAATGATTGTCCTTTAGTACTCATATTGTTAAAATTTTGTTAAAATTAATTATTTATTTATCTATCTCTCAATTAAATATACTTTACAAAAAATTGCTTTTCAAACTTTGAATAAAAACTCCAAATATATAATCTTCCCCGATATAACACAATCATATGATAAAATAAAGTGAGGCAGAAAGACTATTTTAAAACATTCTTAATTATTGTTGCTGTTCTTGTATACTCTTTAGTACCTTATTTATATCCTCAATGGCTTTCTTGGCGTCTTTATTGCCAGGGTCAAGTTCCAAAACTTTTTGATAATATTCTTTTGCCTCAGTATACTTCTTCAAATTTTTATTGGAATAACTGATCCCAAGAGAAAAATAAGCTTTGATTTTCCACTGGGTAATCTGAGGATTTTTTGGATCGAGTTTCAGAATTTTCTGATAGTACTTAATAGCATTAGTCAGGTCTTGTTTTGGGCCAAATAAATAATAGGAACCCAGAAAGGAGTATGCATTAAATAACTCAGGAGCATATTTAACAGAGTCTGATAATGCTTTTTCTATAACTTTTTCATACTTTGGTTTAGCAGTACCCAATTTAGATTCAGGATCCAGATTAAACGCGGTATTGGCAATCCAAAGGTAAGCCTGCACATTATTAGGTTCAACCTTAGTCAATTTGGTAAATACAGAATCTGCTTTTTCATATTGTTTGGTTTGATAATACAACTTACCCAAACTTATGTAATCACTTGCGGTTGCTCTGCCGCTTTGAATTTTAAAGTTCAATAAATCAGCAGTAATCTTATTTCTGTGCAGACGTTGAGACAAATCAACCATTTCAGCAAATAATTTTACATTGGTTGTATCCATCTGATAAGCCTTAAGTAACATTCCAAAACCCTTATCGACTAAAACCGTATCCTGTTGTTTTGCAGCCACAAGAGTTTTTCCATAGTACACATAATCTGACAAAATTAGTTTATCAGAAGGCATGTTTTTAAATAAATCATCCAAATAACTCAAGGCTTTTATATAATCGGCAGGTTTCTTATCAAATGCCGAATAACCACCAAGACGATACAGGTAAGGACGTGATTTATCAACTGCAAGGATCTCTGCAATCTCCTTTAATGCACCATCGAAATCTTTTGATTTAAATAATGCATTGGCATACTTAACTTTAGCAGCCGTGTTATTCCCTGACAAATCGAGAAATTTCTTGTAATTGTATTGGGAAAGTTTGTAATTACCATTCATATAATACAATGCACCCAATCCTGTATAAAGTGGTGCAAAAGTAGAATCAATTGACTTGGCCTTTTCAAAATAAATTAATGCCTCCTTCAAATTGCGTGCCCACGTATAAATGCTACCTATTTTAACCTGATAAACCGGAGAAGTAGGATTTAAATACAAAGCCCTGTTGTAATTAGCAATCGCTGAAGAAGCATCGTTTTTAGACATATGAATATCGCCCAGTGCATCATATACATCCGGATTATTGGGAGCAACTTCTTTGGCAAGCTCCACGTATGCCACGGCCTTTTTGTACCTGGGTACTTTGGCAAACAATTGTCCGGTACCAAGCTTTACCAGCATAAGAATATGCTTTTCCGTGTATCTCTTTTTATTCTTTGGAAAAGTTGATTCGGCTTTATTAAAGTAATAGTTTGCCCGGGTAGTATCATTTTTTTCCAACAATACAACCATACCAAGACCAATGTCATTTAATTTATTGGTACTATCAGCCTTAAGGCCATTTTGGAAAATACTTCTTGCACTAGTACAAGCTTCAGTTAATGTACTTGAAAATGGATCAGCAACATAGCTATTTAATATATTTTCGCCATAATAAAAATAAGCATCGCCATTGTTAGGTTCTGCTTTTATTATTTTCTGGTAAGCGTCGTTAGCCTCCTCATATCGCTCACTTATTGATAGTTTAATGGCATTTTTTAAATCCTGTGCACTTTTTGAATCTTGTGCAAAATTGACGTTAAGCATACAGAAAGCCATGCAAATACACAAGCTAAACTTTAATATACGACCTCTCATCTTCATAACCAATTTTTTAATTGTTCAATTTAAATTAGATAGCAGTTTATTTATTAAAAATAAGTAAAAATATTTAATATCATAATTATTCTTTTTTTACCTGTACTAATCTTACAGGCATGGTAGCAGGTACCAGTTTTGATTTCAGAATAATCCGCTGCCCCACGTCACCTGCAACAAAAGCAATAAAACCAGAACCTAAACCTGAAAACGTTTCACGCGAGATCATATATACATCGCGAACAAACGGATACCTTTTATCAGCAATGTACGCCTGATAAGGTTGAAAATATTCAGCACCTTCTGTGTCATATTCAGATGATACACCAACCACGTGAATCCTGTTTAAAAAAACATTGGATATGCTGTCGTACTTATCGCTTATCCAATTTACACTGATAATGCCAATGGCATTTTTATGCTTTTCTACGTAGTTTATTACTTCTTTGTTATTGTCTGCTCCCAAACAATTTTTTGGCAACTGGTTGGGAAGTTTAAATTTTTCTACGAAATACCGAACATTGCCCGATTTTTGATTGTCAAAAACAACCTGAATGTCTCCGGATTCTGCTTTCGGATTAATTTGTTTCCAGTTATTCACAGTTCCTAAAAAAATATCTTTAATGTTAGGATACTTAATAAGGGTATCTACCCTATTTTTATTTACAATGAAAGCAAGCCCATCATAGGCTATTTTTGTTGTTCTTGCTACAATTTTCTTGCTGGTCAAAAAATCTTCTTCGTCTTTGGTTAGTTTACGACTGGATACGATTACACGAACCGAGTCTTTCATAAAATCCTCTAAAATGTTGAGCTCCGGCTTATAAAAAGGAGTAATGTGAGCGTTTTTGTAAAGCGCTTGAAAAGTGTACAACTCCGTATCAAACAAAAGTTGAAAAGATTCATCAACTCCTATTTTTATGGTACCCTCGGTAGGAGATTCATTACTGTTATTACTTACGGCGCCTCTGTGACAAGAATTTAAAGTGGAAAACACCAGTAATATCAGCATCCAGAAATTACAATAAAATACATTAGTCTTCTTCATCATCTTTTATTTTATTAAACAGTGAAACCAAACGAAATGCCCCATAAGAAATAATCAGAAAACCCATGATTACTCTATAGTTTGAAGGCACATAATTAAAATAATTAGAAAATAAAACAACACCACCTAATACGAAAATTAGTATAACAACAATTATACCAAAAAGCCTAAGTATTTTATCAAAACTCATTAAACCTCTGTATCGATTAATTATATCAGTAAAAAACGCACAATATTAAGCATAATTTACTTTTTTTAAAGATTTATTACTTTTTTTTTTCAGGAGATTGTTCAAATACTGTTTATTACATATATAGCTACTATTCAGGATATTCAACACGTACATGATAAATAGTCATTAATTTGTGTTTAAATAATTCCTTTACAATGCTGAGATCTTTATAGGTAATATTTGAATTATTGTATTGATCATTAATCATCTGATAATAAATGATATTATCCACCAAATCGTTGATAGAATCCTGATTTTTATCCCGAAGACTACGCGAAGCAGCCTCTACTGAGTCGGCCATCATCACCAATGCCATTTCCCTGGAAAACGGGATAGGACCCGGATACGTAAATTTTTTACTATCTATTTCATTATCAGGAAATTGTTTTTTAAATGTTTGGTAGAAAAATAATACTTTAGTGGTTCCGTGGTGTGTTCGGATAAAATCGATAATCTGCTCTGGTAATCGATGTTTATGTGCAAATTCAATACCTTTATATACGTGGTCGATAATAATCCTGGCACTTTCTTCATTGGATATGTCTGAGTGGGGGTTTTTATCGGTATTTAGGTTTTCTATAAAGTACATGGGGTTGAATACTTTGCCGATATCATGATATAAAGCGCCCACCCGAGCTAACAATGGATGCGCTCCAATCATATAAGCAGCCTCTTCAGCAAGGTTTGCTACCTGCAATGAGTGTTGAAAAGTTCCCGGAGCCTTTTCGTTTAGTTTTCGCAACAGCGGCTGATTGGTGTTTGAAAGTTCCATTAAGGTAACGTCGGACAAGAAACTAAACATTTTTTCAAAAACATAAATGAGCGGATATGCCATTAACAAAAGGAAGCCGCTTACAACAAAATAGATAAAGTTTTGCCATGTAAGCTTAAGCAAGTCTCCTCCCTGCAGTAAATAAACTCCGACAAACATGGTACAGTAGGTAATACTCACGTAAAAAGCAAGCCGGAACAGCTGCACCCTCTTTAAAACATTTGTCAGTCCGATAATTGCAATAGCACCAGTAGTAAAATTCAGAAAAATAAACTCGAAGCCATTGGGAGCCATAAAACCGACAAGAAGTATAGCAACGGTATGCACAAACAAAGCCAGACGTGCATCATAAAATGTTTTAACAATAATGGGTAATAAGGCAAAAGGTACAATATATAAGTTTACCAGATCGTTTCTGATAATAATGCTCGACATACCAACCACGATGATCACCATTAGCAGAATAAAACTAAATTTCAGGTTGTTGTAATATACTTCGCGCCTGAAGTTAACAATGTACACAAGCAGTAGAAGCAAAAGCACCCCTACTATTATGGCCTGACCAGCAATAATATGCCCGACATTATCGGTTCTGCCCAACCTATTCTCAAACTCTTTTTTAAGAGACATTAAAATGTTATACTTTTCCTCATTAACAATTTCGCCATTGCCAATCACCTTATGATCAGCAAGAAACATACCTTTCGTCAACGAAATTTGCTTAACCAGCTCATCTTTAACGTTTTTAGAAGCCTCCTCGTTGTACATCAGATTCGGAACAAGAAATTCGTTTAAATTGAGCTCTTTAAAAAACCCTGATTGATAGAGCAATTGGTCAGATTTGGTACCATCCTTAAGGGCATTAACCTGATTAATAATATATTCATACGCTTTCTTCAGTGTATACACATCTGAAAATTCATAATCTTCGCCTATATTATCCCTGATAACAACTAATGTAAAATCTTTTGGGGTAAACTGGTCTACCTGATCAGTTAACTGAATAACACCTCTGGTATAAACGGATGTTAAGAAATCAGTAATAAATTTTTCATAATTATCCCTGGTTATGGTATCCGCATTTTTGAAAAATGATGTAACCTCAGTGGGCAGGGTAATATCTTTACGACCTTCTGCAAATTTGTTCCACCGGTTTTGAAAGGCTTTGGTAAATTTTTTTATTTGTTCGTCGGCAATATTTTTCTGGTAATTGAAGTAAGGTTTGAATTCTTTAAAAATGCTGTCTCGTTCTTTTTTGATTTCCGTTTCCGTTTTTAAAATCGGGAAATCAAACGTAGCAATGTAATCCTGATGCATCCAAGGTTTCCCCTGCTGAAATTCGAAAGGAAAATTACCTTTTCGCGGAAACATCAATATTATTAATGCAACACTGATTAAATATAAAAATGCCCTCAGAATGGTTTGCGTATGTTTTGACAACCACAATATTAATTTTCTCATTCGGATGATCTTATAAATTGCGACTAAGTTAGTAAAACTAAGTCATAAAGTACTAAACAGAACATAGAAAGTAAAAAGTATTTAATCGTAAGTATTTAAATTATAGCATCTACCAAATACTTAATTATAGGAAACGGAATCCATATAATTCAAACAATTGTTGGCTGCTTGTCAGCATTTGATCAATTAATCAAATATTCTCCTATTTTTGTCCCCAATAGATTATTTATGTCATTAAATATATTATTCCGGAAAAAATCGATAGAACAGATTATTGAAGATTCGAATACTGAAAATGAAAGTACAGGACAACTTCGAAAAACATTAAATCTGAGAGATCTCACTGCATTATCGATTGCAGCAATCGTGGGTGCAGGAATTTTTAGCACTATTGGAAGTGCCAGTGCGCAGGGAGGACCTGCAGTGTCTCTATTATTTATATTCACTGCCATTGCCTGTTCCTTTTCAGCATTGTGTTATGCTGAATTTGCATCCCGGTTGCCCATCAGCGGCAGTGCGTACACCTATGCTTATGCTACTTTGGGAGAGCTAATTGCTTGGATTATTGGATGGGATCTGTTAATGGAATATTCGGTTGGTAATATTGCCGTGGCTATTTCCTGGTCCGATTATTTTACTTCTTTTTTACACGGATTTAACATTCATATTCCTGCCTACCTGACTACCGATTATCTCGGTGCATACAGGGGTTATGAAAAGGTAATGACGATGCTTCATAACGGAACAACGTTCAACGACATTCCTGCCTACTTACAACAGGCTTATCAAGCATGGATAGGCGCTCCAGTTATTGGTTCAATACGTTTAATTGCAAATATACCGGCATTTGTCATTGTTGTTATTATTACAATCCTGGTGTATATTGGAATTAAGGAAAGTAAAAATGCAAATAACCTGATGGTCGTTCTAAAAATTCTGGTTATCCTGTTGGTCATTGTAGTAGGAATATTCTATGTCAACCCTGGCAATTGGCATCCATTTGCGCCTAATGGGATATCAGGGGTACTCAAAGGAGTATCTGCCGTTTTTTTTGCATACATAGGTTTTGATGCGATATCCACAACCGCTGAGGAGTGTAAAAATCCGCAGCGTGATTTGCCGAAGGCCATGATCTATTCATTGTTGATATGTACAGGTTTGTATATAGCAATTACGTTGGTACTTACCGGTATGGTAAGTTATCGCGAATTAGCTGTTGGCGATCCGCTTGCATTTGTTTTTCAAAAACATCATCTGGATTGGATTTCAGGCATCATCGGTTTTAGTGCTATTGTGGCAATGGCAAGTGTATTGCTGGTTTTTCAGGTAGGTCAGCCCAGAATATGGATGAGTATGAGTCGGGATGGACTTTTACCAAAAAAATTCTCTGCTATTCACCCTCGTTTTAAAACTCCCGCATTTTCTACAATTGTAACAGGTCTGGTGGTAGGCATCCCTTCCTTGTTTATGAATTTTACTGAGGTTACAGACCTTACGAGCATTGGAACCCTTTTTGCTTTTATTGTGGTATGTGCAGGTGTGTTAACCTTCAAACCTGAAGATAATCATCAAAAGGGCTTATTCAAAATCACTTACATTAATGGGAAATATATAATACCTGTAATGTTTTTAACGGGGTTGATCCTCTTCTTTATTTTTAACAAGGAATCGTTTATTGCTATTTTTTCATTCAATGCACCCTGGGACGTTTCTAAACACAATATCCCTTACCTTGCTTTTTTTGCCATAACACTATGGGTGGTTATACGAACTTATCTGAAAAATTATTCCCTGATACCTGTTCTTGGGCTTTTAACAAACCTTTATTTGATGACCCAATTAGGCTTTACCAATTGGATGCGATTTGTAATCTGGCTTTTTATCGGTCTAATTATATACATATCTTACAGTTACAGAAAAAGTAAATTACGCAAAATTTTTGACTAATATTTTGAAAAAGAGGTACGGTTTTTGCGTAATTTTATATTATTATTCACAAATTCTGGTTGTACTATGGAACTGGATTTTAACATATTCAAGATAGAGTATAACAAGGTTACGCCTAAAAAAGGCAGAGTCCTTGTTTCAGAACCTTTCCTTCAGGATACATATTTTAAGCGGTCATTAGTATTGCTAACCGAATATTCTGAAGAAGGTGCTGTAGGGTTGGTATTAAATAAACCGCTTGATGTAAAGGTAAACGAAGTAATGAACGAGTTTCCTTTTACAAATGAGCATGTATCTATTGGAGGACCGGTGAGTACAAATAGTGTTCATTACCTTCATACCCTTGGTAATTTAATTCCCAATTCTGTACATGTCATTGGAGACATTTATTGGGGTGGCGATTTTGACTTTATAAAACACCTGTTTCAGATGGGCGAAATTACTGAAGGGCAAATTCGTTTCTTTTTGGGGTATTCCGGTTGGCAAGCTGGTCAACTCGAAAATGAGTTGGAACAAAACTCCTGGATGGTCACTGAATTGACGCAGGAAGCTATTATGACTCCCAATAACAAACTTTGGAAAAACACACTTAGTCAACTTGGAGACAAGTACAGAATTTGGGCTGATTTTCCTGAAAATCCAGGCCTTAACTAGTTAGCTAATCAGTGATTTCTGAAAGATAGTTGCATAAATTTTCATTCGACTCAATAAGGATTGTTTTTACACCTGCTTTTTGACCGGTTTCGACATCACGTGGCCGATCGCCGATGAAAAACGATTTTGTAATGTCAGCATCATACCGGGCAATGGCCTTTTCAAGCATGATTGATTCGGGCTTTCTGCATAAGCAATTACCACTATTGGGATGATGAGGACAATAATAAATATCTGTTAAATAGAGATTTGCTTTCTTTAATTGATCATGTAAGTATTGGTGTGCCTTCTCCACATCTTCTTTGGAAAAGAGCCCCTTCCCCACTCCACCCTGGTTTGAAATAATGATTACCAAATAACCCTTTTGAATTACCACTTTTAGAAAATCAATCAATCCAACCGTTAGGGAAAAGTCTTCAATCTTCCAGGTATATTCTCCACGCTCCACATTTACCACACCATCGCGATCCAAAAAAACAACTTTGTTCATAAGCCACGGTTAAGTAATTGATTAATAAAGATGTGGAAAAATGTGAATTTTATGATTATTGGAAAAATAAATCCATACACCGAACCAATAAAGTGTGCATCGTGGTTGATATTATCCGCATTTCTCTTACTCATATATTGTGTATAAATCAGATAAAGGATACCAAAAATGAGCCCGGGTACCGGAATAAAATATAACAAAATTTTATTGTAAGGATTGAAAAATATAGAACAAAATAGTACCGCCGAAACAGCACCTGAGGCTCCAACTGAGTTGTACAAGGCGTTGTCCCTATATTTGCGCAATGTGGTTAAAGAAGAAATAATGATGGCGGATAAATACATGAAGGTATACCAAAAATTGGCATAATGCACCTCATAAATTTGAAAATAATCTTCAACAGCCCTGCCAAAAGAATATAAAACAAACATGTTTACAATCAAATGCATCCAGTCGGCATGAATAAATCCATGAGTTATTAATCGGTAGTATTCCTTCCGGTGATACACCTGGTATGGGTTGAACTGAAGCTTAGAAAAAATATCACGATTATTAAATGCAAGAAATGAAGTGATGCAAGTTATCGCTATAAAAAATATGGTCATTGTCATCATTGGGTTCACTAATTATAAGTTGCAATGATACATAATTTTGATGAATAGGCCAATTTTGGGGCTGTTCAACAATTCAATGTATTATTTTAAAAATCATTTCTTTCAGCAAGTCACCATCGGTTGCTGATGAGTTTCCTACTCCTTTGGATTTCATATCATATTCGCGTAAAACAGAAAAAATTTCGACAAGTTTTGCCGGAGGATAACGTTTTGCCGCAAGTTCGTATTCATTCACGAAATATGGATTAATTTTTAATGCAGAAGCCACGCTACCCTTCGATTTATCTTTCAAAAAATGAAGCATGAAGATCTTATTAAAAAAAGAAAAAAGTAGCGTAATCGTCAGAATAATTGGGTTATCCTTTGGATTTTTTTCAAAATAATCGATAATCCGGTTAGCTTTTAATACATTACGGGCAACAAGGGCTTTCTGCAATTCAAAGTTATTATAATCCTTGCTTATGCCTATGTTTTTCTCAATCATATCCGTGGTAATCCGCTTCTCTCCGGAAGGAATGCAGATGAGCAATTTATTTAACTCATTTACAATTTTACCTAGGTCGTTACCAAGAAATTCTGTCATCAATAATCCGGCTTCCGGGGCAATCGAAAATCCGCGTTGGGCTAAATATTTGGTAATCCAGCCTGGAATTTTATCTTCATAAAGCTTTTCGGCATTTAGTACCACGCCTCCATTTTTTTCTATGGAATTGTACAACTTTTTACGTTTATCGAGCGTCTTGTATTTGTAATTAATAACCAAAATTGTTGATTTCAGAGGCTTTTCGGAATAGTGAATTAGTTCTTCAATATTCCGGATGTTTTGGGCTTCTTTCACAATAATTACCTGCTGATTAGCCATCATTGGAAAACGCCTAGATGCTTCAATTACAGCAATTGCATCAACGTCTTTCCCGTATAGAACACTCTGATTAAAAATTCTTTCCGATTCATTGAGTACATTATTAGTGATATAATCCGTAATCTCGTCAATGAAATATGATTCATCGCCCATCAGAAAATAGATGTGCTTGTAGTTTTTATTCTTTAAATCGGTCAATATCTGATCAAAATCCATAAATCATCGTTATTTTTGCTACAATTTTTAAGTTTAATGCAGGCTCTAAATTTACCAACATATTCTTTCAATATAAAATCTGAAGACGGAAGAAAATATATTTTGGATGTCATTCGTAAAAAATATATTGTCTTAACACCTGAAGAGTGGGTACGTCAAAATTTTATCCGTTACCTGAATGAGGAAAAAAAATACCCCCTTACACTGATGTCAGTAGAAAAAAGTTTTTCATTATACAAATTAAGTAAACGTTCTGATATTTTAATTTATAATCGTCAAGCATTGCCTGTGTTAATTGTTGAATGTAAAGCGCCTGAAGTGAAGTTAACCAGAGGTGTATTCGATCAGATTATCCGGTATAATTTAACCTTCAAAGTCAATTTTCTTGTGGTAACCAATGGCTTACAGCACTTCTGTTGCCAACTCGATCATGGGAAGAATTCAGCAATTTTTCTGAATGATATTCCTGATTTTAATATGCTTATTGCGGGTTAATAAGTTGCAAAAGGTATTCGCCTGTCCATCCGTCTTGTGCATTTTTAAGCCAGTCCTTTTTTTCACCGATGATTACAAAACCATTACTTTGAAATAAGTGCAAACTCTGCTCATTTTCCACGCTTATATTGCAAAATAACTGATGAAGCTTTAATATCGAGAATGCGTATCGAATAAGTGTAATAAGGGCGTCATTTGCAAAGCCTTTACCACGTTCACTCGTATCACCAATCAATATACCGATACCGGCCCTGTTATGGTAAGGTTCAAAGTCAAAGAGATCTATCGTCCCAATTGTTTTGGTAGCCTCCAGACCACTGGAGAACAAATCAATCATAAAGCGTAATTGCCTGGTTTCATAAATGTCCAAATGAGAAGTCTCAATATACTGCTTAAGGGTGAAGCGCGAAAAGGGAGCAATGGTATTACTTACCTGCCAAACAGTAGTATCGTTTTCCCATTGATACAGAAATTCCAAATCTTCAGGTTCAGGAGCCCTCAATCGAACAAATTTTCCTTCTAGTACCTTCAAAATATGCTGATTAAATTTAGGTTACAAAATAAGAAAATTTACGATTCATTTTCTCTCTACAGTGTCTTTTTGAAAGAATCTGGTACGAATTTCAACCTTGTAAATATCTTCCTTGCCATAACCATCCGAAGAAATTCTGGAGATATATCCGATCTTTCCATCACCAATAGTTTTAAAGCCCAAATTATCATTGGTTGTATTTATTGG
>WSSedL1CaDRAFT_10000587_pt1 | contig 25130 bp, 14 predicted proteins | sample WetSurSL1Cattail_FD_9464 | JGI IMG/M metagenome (IMG submission 9464)
TTTGCTGGCGCTATCGGCGGTGTTTTGTTCTCAGGAAGTGTCGGACTTATTCTCGAATTTACAGGTAGTTACTACACAATTTTTGCAATAGCAAGTGTGGCCTATCTGCTTTGCTGGTTATCTTTATATCTGTTTGTACCTAATGACAAAAGAATCGAAATATAAACTTTCACTTATGATCATAAAAATTAAACCGTTTTTGTAATACCATATTCACGCTTTGTTCACAACCTTTTGACAATTTTCAAATATCCCTGTAACTAAACAGAACTTTCTTTGCATCAGCTAAATAAAGATTTATGTTGAAAACAACGTTAATTGTTCTGTTTATGATTTTTACATTACCCAATATTTTTGCACAGGAAAATTGTCCTGAAAAAGACACGTCACCCTCTTCTGAATTAAAAATTCTCAGTTGGAACATTTACATGTTACCTTATATCAGTTTATTTAATAATAATGGTGAGCGTGCTGCTATCATCGGCAATCAATTGATTGATTCCGACTATCAGGTCATCGTGTTTCAGGAAGCCTTTAGCAGGAAATGCAGGAACATCCTCTGGAAAAAAGTAAAAAATAAATTTCCTTTTCAGTATGGGCCTGTAAATGCGCCAATTACTCCTTTACACACCAATAGCGGATTATGGATAATAAGTAAAATACCATTGAAACAGCTAAAGAGTATTTGTTTTAAAAATGCTTCCAGCTTCGACCGTATTGCCCGCAAGGGAGCTGTTTTATTCGAAGGACAATATAACAACAGTAATTTTCAACTACTTACCACACATCTTCAGGCCGATAATCCTGAAAAAATTGCTGCGTCTCAATGTCAGGAGATTGCCACACTATTACGCGAGTTTTACAAATCCGATATTCCGCAGCTGTTGTGTGGTGATTTTAATACGGAGATGAGTGACACAACAAACTATGACCGTATGCTGAAAACCCTCGATGCTGAAAACGGAGCACTTACCGGCACTTTATGTTCAACTTACGATGAACAAAACAATTCACTGGCTTATCGCCCCAATGGAAAAAGTAAAGTTATCGACTATGTCCTGACGCGAAACACCCATCTAATTGATAAAATACAACGTTGTGTAAAAGAGTTTTACTATCATGGTCCATATCAGAGCACTCATTTATCCGACCATTACGCGCTGGAAGCCATTGTGCAGTTTTCCTCTCAATCGTCTCAAATAGGATTAAAAAATAGCTCTTCGGAATTATTGCAAGTGGCAAGCGTCGCACACTAATCATATTCTCTTTTCAGATTTAAAAGCCGGGATTTATTTATTCCGGCTTTTTTAGCTGTTTTATTTCGATAATATTGTCTTTTTTAAAACCATTTCTTTTCGCCAAATCTTCAGATTTCTGATTGTTCAATTTTATCAAAACAACTTATTTTCTGTATTTCGTATTCAGTACACATAGGTAAGAAATAGTTTTTATACTTTTGTGATGAATTTCATTTGAAATTAGTACAATTATTGTGAATGACAAAAACACGTCGAAACCAAAAATAAATTATGTTTATATCCATACTTTTACAAATAAGTAATCTGGCCGATAGTACTATAAACAGTATTCCACCTATTTCCGGCTCAAATCAGGAAACAATCTGGCAATCCATCGAAAAAGGCGGCTATATTATGATTCCGATTGGGATTTTATTTGTTATGGCCATTTATATCTTTATCGAACGCATTCTTACTATCCGCAACTCGACATCACATGAAGGAAACTTTATGAACGATGTAAAAAAACTGATCGAAGATGACAAAGTCAATGAAGCACTCGAATTGTGTAATAAAACCGATTCTCCTATTGGTAGAATGGTTGAAAAAGGCATTAAACGTATTGGCAAACCGATCAAAGAAGTGGAAGAAGCCATTGAAGTGGAAGGAAAATTTGAAGTTTACGAGCTGGAGAAAGGACTTCCAATTCTATCGGCTATTGCAGGGATTGCTCCTATGTTCGGATTTTTAGGAACCATTTTAGGAGTTATCAAAATATTTTCCGATATCTCGATGACAAGCGACGTCAGCATTGGAACCGTTTCTGCCGGCTTGTACGTAAAAATGATTTCAAGTGCAGCCGGATTATTGGTGGGAATTGTTGCCTACATCTTTTACAATTGGTTAAACCTGAGGATCAACAAAATAGTCAACAAAATGGAACGAAACGCTATCAACTTTATCGATTTTCTGAAAGACTATGATGAATCTTCGAAAAAATAAAAAAGAAGGAGCCGAAATTTTCACTTCATCCATGAACGACATCATGTTTTTCCTGATGTTGTTTTTTATCATTATCTCTACTCTTTTAAGCCCGAATGTAGTAAAACTAAACCTTCCCGGAGCGAAGAATTCACAATCAATTCACAAAAAAGAGATCATGCTATCGGTGAATAAAAATTTGCAATACTTTGTGAACAATCGTCAAATACCGTTTGATCAACTTCAAACTGAATTGGCAAAAGAAATTGATCACGATAAAGATGCATTTATTGTTCTGCGCTGCGACAATGCGCTAACAGTTCAACAATTAGTTGATGTGCTGGAAATTGGAACTCATCTCAATGTAAAAATGACGCTTGCCACCCAAAAACGGAAATAAATATCTGTCGTTGATTGAATTTTCTTTGATAAAGTATGAACCCGAGAATTCCGAAATATAAAATAATTGCAGCTGTCATCACTATCTCCATACAGCTTGCTATTTTTGCGATTCTCAATATCAATTTCGACGGATTAAATGCCCATACTCCTCTTCATGAGAACGAAGAGTTCTTTGACATTCCACTTGATCAGATTGCCGAAGATTTAAGTTCTCTTGATGAGCCTTCTGCCGAAAAAGAAGCCGATCAAATAGAGCAAAATGCCGATTTGAACAAACAAGATCAACCGGAAGCTCCTGCATTTAGCGAAAGTACCAGTCCTGAGACCAATGAAACATCAACAAAAAGTTTGGAAGAAGAGCCTTTAAAAGAGATTCCGCCGACTACCGAAAAAGAAAAAACGGTGTTCAAAGACTCCTTGCCGGTTCCAACTATTCCTGCCGAGATAAAAAACTTACTGACTAATGAAATGCTTACCAAAAGCACAAACAAACACAAAAGAGATTCCAGCTATATTGAAAGAATGGCTTTTTACCGAAAAAACTATCGTGCTATCCGTAATCTCATGAAAGTGTATCCTTATGCCGTTCGCACCCGCGAGATAATCGATTCAATGAACACCATGCTGGCAACCGAAAACAGCGAATCTAAGAAAAAACGCATGGTTAACGAAACAGAAAAAATGCTTTTCAGGCAATATGAAACGGCTGTACGAACAATGTCGACTTCGCAAGGAAAGGTTTTACTAAAACTCATTGCCCGAGAAACAAACAAAACAGGATATGATATTATCAAGGAATATAAAGGCGGATTTTCGGCTACTTTTTGGTATAGTGTGGGTAAACTTTTTAAAACCGATCTGAAAACCGAATATCACAAAGAGGCAGAGGATTCGATTTATGAAGTAATTCTTCAAAAATACAAAGACGGAGAATTCAAATAGATAAAAAAATCCCTGATTCTTTTCAGAATCAGGGATTTTTTGTAAGTTTTATATCAGGGAAGAAACTTATTTTTTAGCTTCCATGCGTTTTGCATAACGGTTCATGAACTTGTCAACACGTCCTGCAGTATCCACCAATTTCGATTTTCCTGTATAAAAAGGGTGAGATGAACTTGAAATTTCAAGTTTTACTACCGGATAAGTTTCACCATCAATTTCGATGGTTTCTTTAGTGTTCACAGTTGAACGTGAGAAAAAAGTATCGCCATTGGACATGTCTTTAAACACTACTGTGCGATAATTTTCTGGATGAATTCCACTTTTCATATCTTAATTTTTTTATTATTATCAGTTTGAATTGATTTGGGCTTGCAAAATTACTAAAATTCATCAAACTATCAAACATTTTCCTAAATATTCTTCTTTCAACATAGAATTTCACCCAGCCAACCGGATATTTACACCTTAAATCATCCAACAATCTTATTTTGAACCCATATATAACAAATACATTCCCAATAAAACGCCTATCATATCAAGCATTTTAAACTTCATATTCTTATCGTGCATCACTAATCCACCATAAATAAACGGAACGATTACGCCTGCCCGACGAATAGTGGAAATGACTGTGATTAATGAATCTGGCATTGTCAATGCATAGAAATATGCAAAATCGGCTGAAACCAAAAATAAAGAGATAAATACTATCGACCACCTGAATTTGAAAGGTGTGGTTTTTTTACGAGTAGGATACCAGAGAAAAAACGTTATCAACCCCATAATAATTGCCTGATAATAGGTATAATATACCTGTACAGCCATGTGATTGAATCGATGAAGTAAATATTTATCGAACAATCCGCTAACAGCACCTGTCAAAGTGGCCATAATTATGAACCACAACCATTTATTATCAGCAATAGAGAATCCTTCTCGCTTACCGGCAACCGAAAAAAGAAAAAATGACAACAAACTAACAATAACTCCCGCTGTTTGAAATCCATTCAGTTGTTCACCAAAAACCAACAATCCTCCTACCACCACCCAAACCGGTTGTGTGGCTTTTATAGGCGATGCAATGGTGATAGGTAAATGTTTTATTGCAAAATAGGCAAATAGCCAGGATGAAAGTACAATAACTGCTTTCAATACAAAAAGTAAATGGGCAACAAAACTAACCTGAGGGACAAAAAAAGGTGTGTCTCTCAAATATTCAGGCTTAACCAAAGATATCAACAAAAAAGGAGTGACAATAATACTCGAAACCAGAATGGATGACCACAAAACGGGAATCACAGCATTATTTTGCAACGACACTTTTTTACTAACATCATACGCTCCCAATAAAAGCGCAGATAAAAATCCTAACAATAACCACATGGAAAAATGTTTTATCAGATAAATATTTCTGGAGGATACTTGATGTCAACTAAATAAAGACCTTTTGCCGGAACCGAAGAACCAGCTTTACAGCGGTCTTTAGCTTCAATAATTTGTCTGAACTGTTCCAAAGAAAGTTTTCCTTTTCCCACTTCAAACAAAGTTCCCACCACAGCTCTCACCATGTTACGCAAAAAACGGTCAGCTTCAATACTAAAAATCCATTTCGAATCATCGATCTTCAACCATTTAGCACTATATATTTTACAGTTATTGGTTTTTACATCCGTGTGTAACTTACTAAAACTGGTAAAATCAGTGTAGCTTTTTAAAATTTCGGCAGCTTCGTTCATTTTCCCAAAATCCAAATCAGCTATTTTTACAGCAAAATCATGTTCAAACACATTTTTCTCTGTAATTACAACATATTCGTATCTACGCGAAACAGCATCGAAACGGGCATGAGCTTCAGGTTTTACTTCTCTTATGCCTGAAACCACGATATCGTTGGGTAAAATACTATTCAATCGTGAAACCATATTTTTAGGTAAATGACTCATTTCAGAATCAAAATGGGCAACCATTAATCTGGCATGAACACCTGTATCGGTACGGCCGGCTCCCGTTATCTCAGTTTCAATTCTTAACACCGTAGAAACCGCATTTGTAAGCACTTCTTGCACCGAAATGCCATTGGGTTGACTTTGCCAACCATGATAAGCAGTTCCCTTGTAAGACAGATATATGAAGTATCTTTTTTTCACAGTGCAAAATTACGAGTATTTGTCCAATTTGCAATGAAATAAGTAACTTATGATTTCTAACGTTACGATGGCAGATTCTAAAAACATATATTTCAGAACCTTTTTATTTTTTATATCGGACAATTACCTTTTTTTCTACAGTTTCGTTATTTTTGTAAATCAAACTATATGACTTCAAATCAAATTCATGAACAAATCGAAATTACTTATTGCTCTTTCACTTGTACTGGGAATTCAAGTTACGTTTTCACAGTCTGTTAACATTGAGGTAGATATGAAAAAACCGGGTACTACCATTCAAAAAACCATGTACGGCATTTTCTTCGAAGACATCAACTACGGTGCGGACGGAGGGCTTTATGCCGAAAAAATCAAAAATCGCTCGTTCGAATTTCCTCAACCTCTTTTGGGCTGGACATCGTTTGGAAAAGTTGAGGTACTGACCGATGAAGCCCCGTTTCCTAATAATCCACACTATGTTCGCCTTTCTTATCCAGGGCATAATGACAAACGTTCCGGACTTGACAATGAAGGTTTTTTTGGCGTTTCTGTCGAAAAAGATGCTGAATACCGTTTCAGTGTATGGTCAAGATCTTCAGCCGACAGCAGTTCCATCAGAATTGAATTGATTGACGAAAACAGCAATATCATCGGCAGTCAGAAAATAAGTGTTTTCTCCAAAAAATGGGGAAAATATCAGGTTATTCTGAAATCATCTAAAACAGTGCTGAAAGGACGCTTACGCATTTTTCTAACCTCGCGCAATGCAATTGATCTGGAACACGTTTCGCTTTTTCCCGTAGACACGTGGAAAGGTCGCGAAAACGGTTTACGTAAAGATCTTGCTCAGGCTCTCTACGATTTACATCCGGGCGTTTTTCGTTTTCCTGGCGGATGTATTGTAGAAGGAACCAACATTGAGGATAGATACCAGTGGAAAAACTCGGTAGGTACAGTCGAAAACCGCAAACTAAACGAAAACCGTTGGCAATTCACATTCACCAACCGTTTTTTCCCTGATTATTATCAAAGCTATGGTCTCGGTTTCTTTGAATTCTTTCAGTTATCCGAAGATATAGGAGCCGAACCTCTTCCGGTTCTCAACTGCGGAATGGCTTGCCAATATCAAAACTGGGAGAAAGAATCGGCCCATGTGAAGGTGTGTGATTTGGATTCTTATATTCAGGATGCTCTTGACTTAATTGAGTTTGCTAACGGTGACACAACAACTCAATGGGGAAAAGTTCGGGCACAAATGGGTCATCCATCGCCATTCAATTTAAAAATGATGGCCATAGGTAACGAACAATGGGGAAGTTTTTACCCGGAACGCCTCGAACCCTTTATCAAAGCTATTAAAGCTAAATATCCATTGTTCAAAATTATTGGCAGTTCCGGCCCTTCACCTGATGGAAAAGACTTTGATTATGGCTGGAAGGAAATGAAACGCTTGAAAGTTGATCTGGTAGACGAGCATTACTATAAAAATCCTGAATGGTTTTTAGCGAACGCCAACCGTTACGACAAATATGACCGCAAAGGGCCGAAAGTGTTTGCCGGCGAATATGCCTGTCATTCAGGAAATGGTAAAAATAATTTTTATTCCGCCTTATGTGAAGCAGCAATGATGACAGGATTCGAACGAAATGCAGATATAGTGTATCAATGCACCTATGCCCCACTGTTCGCTCATGTTAATGGCTGGCAGTGGCGTCCCGACCTGATTTGGTTCGACAATTTGCAAACAGTTCGTTCTGCAAACTATTATGTTCAGCAGTTATATGGTACTTATCCAGGGACAAATGTATTACAAACTCTCTCAGAAAAGACTGTATTAACAGGACTGAATGGTATCTATGCAACTTCATCAATTGATAAAAATAAAAATGAACTATATCTGAAAATTGCAAACATATCAGACATTGCAAAAAACATAAAATATACTTTTATAGGTTTAAAATCAAAAGAAAGAACCGGAATACATATTGTACTGAAATCTGCAAATTTGGATACCGAAAATACTCTTGAAAATCCAAATGCAGTAAAACCTGCAACAGAAGAATTAAAAATGACTGGTAATAATCTGGAAGTTAAACTGGCATCAAAATCCTTCAATGTTTATATTATAAGATTGTAGGCCGTTAATTATCATTTTATTATAACAAAATCAGGATAGTTTTAGTAGAAGCTATCCTGATTTTGTCAATTAAATAATTCAATCTTTTTATTACCTTATTTTTCTGCTATCAAAATAAACTGATCATAACTTCCAACAACACCAGGAACTCTTTCTCGCTTCAGAGTATTGTATACATAAGCATTTACTGTTTTAAATCCGGCATTTTCAAACTGTTTCTTCAACTCTTTCATATCAAAGCCTTTATGAGGAATTGGTTCAAAACGATGAAAAGATCCATCTTCCGTGACAAGATCTCCTATCACAACTTTACCATTATCCTTTGTAATTGAATAAAAATGTTTGACAGCACTATCTGTATCTAAAATATGATGAAATGCCATGCAGGAACAGATTAAATCAATATTTTTTTTTTGATACAACTCAATCTCTCCATGCAAAACTTCAATTTTATCACGATCCTCAATTTTACTTTTTAAAACATCAAGCATTGCAGCAGATGTATCTTCAAACACTATTGACCCAATGTATGCTAACAATTGAAATCCGACAAGTCCAGTACCTGCCCCAACCTCAAGAATTTTCATATTTTTCCCCAAAGCAACATTTTTTTTCAGTTCTTCGACAAATATAGTTGTCATTTCAATCTTTGCAGGGCTGTCCCATTCCGCAGCCCTACTCTCAAAATTATCAATCATAAGCTTCTTTTCAACAATTATTTAAAATGAATGTTATAGTATAACAACGAAAAAAAGACTGCCTAAGTTCTTTTTTAAATGAGGTTAACATTTATTTATTTATACCAACATTGATATAAGGGGAAAGAAGTCTCAGGAACGATAAACATTTGTAATTCATTTTGAACGAAATCGTATATTTTTCTATGAAAATGTAATAATCATATAACTTTTGGGTAAAAAACCAATCAAAAGAAAGGAACTGACAGAAAAAGTTAGGAATTATTTGAAAATTATCTTTTCTAATTATAAATTCTGTAAGCGTAGTATCATCTCACTCTATTTAAGCCACATTTAATTGATATAAAAGCACTTAAAGCGCACAAACAAACAAAATTAAATTACAACAAACGACAAAATACACCATAATATCATTTTTTGATATCATTTTGACATAAAAAAAATGCATATTTTTTCGATTTGTCGGCAAAAACTATTGTTTTTTAATTTATAATCGCCTATTTTTGCAGTCACGTTAATTGAAAAAAAAGATAAAAAGCGCAAATTAATGATTAATAAACAAAATGTTAAATTTATGAGAAAACTAACGTTCTTATTGGCCTGCCTGTTTTTAATAGGGTTGGGTTTAGTTAACGCTCAGTCAAAGTCGATCTCCGGGAAGGTAATTTCGACTGAAGATGGGCAACCGGTTATCGGTGCGTCAGTAATGGTAAAAGGGACACAAACCGGAACAATTACCGGGATTGATGGCAGCTTTACAATTGCAATTACAGGAAATTCAAAAACTTTGACTATTTCATACGTGGGTATGAAAACAATTGAGGTGGATGTTTCAAAATCACAGAAATTGACAGTTTCTCTTTCTCCTGATGTCTTTGGATTAAATGAAGTTGTCGTTTCAGGAGTCGCAGCAGAAACTTCAAAAAAGAAATTGGCCGTTTCTGTAACAAAAGTTGGAGAAGATGATTTAGAAAAAGTAACAGCATCTTCGGCGGCATCAGCTCTACAAGGAAAAGTAGCAGGCGTTACTGTCACCAATTCTACAGGTCAACCTGGTGATGGTGCAACAATTATCATTCGTGGTGCAACTCAGATTGCAGGTAGCCAAGATCCATTAATCATTGTTGATGGTGTTCTTTTGAAAGGAACATTAGCTGATGTCAACGTTGACGATATTGAATCAATGGAAGTTGTGAAAGGTGCTTCTGCATCGGCTCTTTACGGATCTCAAGCTGGGAATGGAGTAATCGTTGTTACAACTAAAAGAGGAAAAGGACTTAATGTGGGTCAAACATCAGTTACATTTAGAAATGAGTATGGTATTAACAGACTCTCAAAAGAATATAATTTAGCAACTCACCACGCATATACTCTTGCAAGCGATTGGGAGAATTATTCTACTTACACAAAGTATGATGGAGTTACATATCCTAGTGGATATGCAGGAGGGTATTCTGATGAAATTTCCGGTTCCAGAAGCTTAGATGCTGATCATTATATGGATAATCCATATGCCAGAACTTATGATCTTCAAAAAGAATTTTTTAAGGGGAACAATTTTTACACAAATTATATTAGTGTTCAAAACAAAGGAGAAAAATCTAATACTTTAGCTTCATTTGAAAATTACAAACAAAATGGTATTATTTTCGATGATCAAGGATATAGCAGACATAGTTTTAGAATTAATACGGATCAAAGAATAAAAGACAATATTACGCTGTCTGCAAGTAATCTATATGTTATATCTTCACAAAAATATCCAGGTGACAATGGAGCCAATAAATATAATGGAGGCTCTTTTTTCAATTTATTATTGACTGCACCAGATGTAGATTTGAATATGAAGAATGTAGATGGACAACCATATCAATTTATTCCAGATCCTTGGGAACCAACTACAGAAAACCCTTTATATAGTGTTTATAAAATAGACAATTTATTAAAAAGGAATCGTTTCTTGGGAAGTTATAATTTATCATGGAATATTACTCCGGCTTTAAAGTTTACAGGTGATTATGCTTTTGAGAAATCATCTGAAATGTATACAGAGTATAAACCATATGATACATATGAAAGAGGATCAAGCGGAGCACAATATTCTCAAGGGCTGTATTATAAATATGCAAGTGATGATTTTTCGGAAAAAGCACAAGCAAGTTTTTCTTATGCAAAAAGCATTCAAGATTTTAATCTTAGAGCAAAGGCAAGCTACTTATATGAAAATAGAGTATTTGAGTCTTTTAGTGCGACAGGTTATGACTTTGGTGTAAAAGATATTCCTAGTTTTGACGCAATTGGAGGAACTAAAACTGCTACCTCTTATCAATCACAAATTGTAGCAGAAAATGCATTTGCAATATTATATGCAGATTATAAAGAAAAATATATTTTTGATGGTATGTTCAGATATGATGGATCATCTTTATTTGGCTCTGAACAAAGATGGCAGCCTTACTATCGTGTTTCGGGTGCTTGGCGTGTAACAGAAGACTTTAAAATTTCAGGTATTAACGAGTTTAAAATTCGTGCAGCATTGGGAACCGCTGGACAAAGACCTCCATTTAGTGCCCAATATGAAGTAATGTCTGTAAGTAATGGTGTTACCTCAAAATATTATAAAGGGAATAAAGATCTTAAGCCATCAAGAACAACTGAATTTGAAGCTGGTTTTGATATTGACTTCTTAGATAAATTTTCCTTTTCGGCAGTCTATTCTAAAGCAAATACAGCAGATCAATTTTTAAATGCGCCTTTAGCATCATATGCAAATGGTTGGTTGTATCAATGGATAAATGCTGGAACACTTGCTTCAAATACTTTTGAGGCAACTCTTGCAGCTAAAATCATTAATTCAAAAGATTTCAAGTGGAGTGCTGGATTAACATTTGACAGATCGAGAAATCAAATAACTAAATTAAATATTCCCGCATATCAAACTGGACCTGAAGGACAAGATGCTAATAAATTATTCTATATTAAAGAAGGTGAGACATTAGGGACAATGTATGGATATAAATTTATTAGAACAATGGAACAACTTAACCAGCAAATTAGTTTTATGGATGGAACTATTGACGATTATGAAGTAAACAGTGATGGGTATGTTATTAAAAAGGGAACAGCAGGTACAGTTGATGAAAAACCAATCAAGTTATTAGATCAAGATGGTAATGCTGCATTTGTGAAAATTGGTGATTCAAACCCTGATTTTAAAATGGGTATTACTACAAATTTATCATATAAAGATTGGTCATTGTATGCTTTATTTGATTGGAAACAAGGTGGAGATGTTTATAACAAAACAGCTCAATGGTTAACAAGAGATAGCCGAAATGGGATTATGGATCAATATGGAAAAGCTGATAGCGAGAAAAAAACAATTGATTATTATCAGGCGTTCTATGACACAAATGATTTCAATGACTATTGGGTTGAAGATGGATCATATCTTAAATTAAGGGAACTTTCAATTAGTTACTCAGTAAATAAAAAAACATTGTCTAAGTTTGCTTCCGGGTTTATTCAGGGAGTCAGTTTATCAGTAATTGGTAGGAATTTGTTTACATTAACTAAATATTCGGGGTATGACCCTGAAGTTGCAACTAGTGATACTGATGGGACACAAACGTATGCGTATGATTTTATGGGATATCCTAACTTTCGTTCATTTTCAGTATCATTAGAACTAAAATTTTAATTAAAAATAAAGTATTAAAATATGAAAATGTATAAAATAAAATATATAATTGCTGCGATAGTTGCCGTAATTACAATGGAAGCCTGCTCAGATCTTGATATAAAGAATTTAAATGATCCTGATTTTGAAACAGCTTTCTCAAACCCTTCTGATATTGAAGGTGTAGCATCAGGATTAATTAACAATTGGTTTAAAAGTTTAAATGCATTTGGAGATGATGACCCAGAATCTCCTGCATTTGCATTATGGATAACTGCAGATGCTGGAACTTGCTCTTGGGGTAATTTTGCAATGAGAGATTTTGGTCGTGAACCAAGAATTGAATACAATAATACTCCAAGTTATAGTTATGCATCAATATCTGATGACTATTATAGTAGTCTATATTCTGTATTATCCCAATGTAATGATATTTTAACTCAAACCGACATTAATGGAGTTAATGTCGGGGAAAATAATGACATGGTTAAAGCAGTTGCATACTTTGTTCAAGGCCTTTCGTTAGGATATTTGGGACTTGTATATGACAAAGGTTTTATTGTTACCCAATATACGGATGTAACTCAAAAATTGGAACCTGCGCCTTACAAAGCAATGATCGACTCGGCTTTAGTTTCATTAGACAAATGTATTAATATTAGCGAAAACATCACGTTTACAATTCCTTCAACATGGCTTCCTGGTGATACATATACAAACATTGATTTTGCAAAATTGGCAAGAACTTTTGCGGCAAGATTGCTTGTATACAGTTCGAGAAATAAAACTGAAAACGACAATGTTGATTGGCAGAGAGTTTATGATTATGCAAAGAATGGTGTAACAAAAGATTTTGCGCCATTGGCCGATGATGCAATATGGTATAATTATTATCACGTATATGCTGCATACTCTGGCTGGGGGCAAGTTGATATGTATATTATACATATGTTGGATAATAATATGCCAAGTACGCTATCTTCTGCTACTGACTATCAAAATCTTATTGCAATGGGACCTGCTACATCATCTGATGCTAGATTGGGAACAGATTTTGAATATTTGAGTAGCTGTTCTTTCAAACCAGATCGTGGATATTATTTCTTCTCTAATTATAGATACAGTAGATTGGATGATTATTTAACCACCTGGACAGAACCAATGCCAGAAATTCGTGCAGCAGAAAATGATTATTTTATAGCTGAAGCTGAGGTTCATTTAAATAAGTTAGATGAGGCCAAAACTGTTATGAACAATTCGGCAAGACATACACGCGGAGGTTTGCCTGACCTTCCAGCTGATAAAGATCAAATTTTATCTGCAATTCACTACGAAAGAATGGTAGAATTGTTTTTAAGTGGGTTTGGTGTTGAATATTTTGAAATGCGTAAATCTGATTTGCTCCAAAAAGGGTCGATTTTACATTTTCCAATTCCAGGCTCTCAACTTCAGGTGATGGAAATGGATTATTATACCTTTGGCAATACAACCGGCACTGCTGGCGTTGATTATAGTAATGGAGGTTGGAAATAAATAAACCCTGAATTAAATGTAAAAAAATGGATATTTACTCCTAATTATTAATTGGCGTAGGTATATCAATTTATGAGGACTAAGTTCGGTTATAATTCCGAACTTAGTCTTTTTTAGTTTTGTTCAATTCTATCTTTTATGTATTTACTCAAATTTTAGATAAGGTTTTGTCAACAAAATAATCGCGAAGTGTGTCAGCCAAATAAAATCATAATTTACAGGTACTTAAATAAAAAAAACAAATGTATACAGAAAATCAAGATACTTATTAGAGTTTATATAAATAAACGTGAACTCGATATATAAGAATTAAAATAATTGGAGTTGAAGCGAGTCCACTCTTTCAATATTAATAGATGATTTTTTAGGTAAAAAGCGATGAGCAGGTAAGCCAGCAATCAGATTTGTAATGAAATTAGCAAAAGAACGATGTCTTGTATGTTCAATCTGATATATATTATATTTCAATTCATCATTAACCTATTCAATCACAGGCGTTTTTACAAAAGTTTATTTTATCGTATATAGAGATTTCACCGCCTTTCATATTGTTTCTGAGTTTTGTACCCAAATGAATACCACCCACAAAAAGAATACCTCTAAAAGTTTGCAAAATATAAATCTATCGGCTATCGTTTACCAAACACTGATTTTATAAACAAGTCATAATTAAGTGGCTCACGGTCATCTACATTGCCTTGAGTTATGACAAAATAGGCATTTAGTCTTTGTTATTATTGATAGTATGTAGCCAAAAACAAAAGAACCAAACAATTGTGCTCTTACTCTTAGTGGCAATGCCTGAAAAACCTTATTATGTTTTTATCTTTTTAGATGGCTGGTTTTGAGAGTGGTTGAGTCAACGAAACTGATACCAATACAGTAAGTACATACCCATTCTACATAGCTTTAAAAACAATACCAACAGAAAAGGATCTGCTATTGCAGTTAAACAAAACGGTTATAAATAAGCTTACCAACGAGATCAAATAATTAAAATATTGAAATATTGAAGTTTAACACCCATTACTGATAAAAAATAGGATTCGTTTAATTTTAAATCGTTGTAATTCTGCATATTGATACAAAGTAACAATTTTTATAGCACATATTTATAACTTATATAATGGCTATTATTACAATAAAATAATGCACTAAATATCAAATTGATATGCAGGCGTTCTCATGTTTTTCTTAAAATAATCCAATCTTTTTACATTGTACGTTTTATTCCTATCATTTGATTTACTAAATTTGCGGTAATTATTTTAATATTACATAATATCCACTATAAGACTTATGAGAAAAACGATATTATTGATTACTTGTCTTCTTTTATTAAATATTGTCAAAGCACAAACTGAACTACTTACAGGAAAGATTGTTTCGTATGAGGATAACCAACCAATTGTAGGGGCATCTATTACCGTAAAAGGAAGTCAGGTTAGAACAACAAGCGGACAAGAAGGAGCCTTTTCGATAAATATCCCTGTTGGATTCAACGCTTTAATTATTTCATACACTGGCATGAGGACCATCGTAGTTAAAGCAAAACCTGATATGATAGTTAAAATGGAGTCTGACAAACTTATCTCAGATAACATAATCACGGCGTTAGGAATATCTCAACGGAAAAACATACTTGGATACACAACTCAGGAGTTAAATTCCGAAGATATAAACAAAACAAAGTCAGACAACTTTACCACTTCTTTAACCGGCAGGATTGCTGGTTTGCAGGTAAAGAACAATACTAATTTCGGAGGATCTATAAATATCCTTCTTAGAGGATCTGCTTCGCTTACGGGTAACAACCAACCCTTATTTGTTGTAGATGGGATTCCGATTGACAACACAAACTCAAACAACGCAGCACAAGTTTCCGGAAAAAATGGTTATGATTATGGAAATCCTATTTCTGATATCAGTGCCAACGATATTGAATCAGTTTCTGTTCTAAAAGGTGGTGCAGCTGTTGTATTGTATGGTTCACGAGCTGCCAATGGGGTTATTGTAATTACCACTAAAAAAGGACAACCAAATAAAACTCTCGCTCCAAAAGTAAAAATAAGTTCGAATATCACTTTTAGTAATGTTGATAAATCAACTTTTCCTGAATATCAAACTGAATATGGAGCTGGGAACAAAATGTCGGGTTTAAGTAGTGGTTCTAACTCATATCCCGGATTAGAAGAATTTTCCGATGTAAATAAAGATGGAACCATAGATTTAACCGTTCCATACTCATCAGACGCATCCAGAGGACAGAAATTCAATCAAAACGTATGGGTATATCAGTGGGATGCCCTGTATCCTGAATCATCTAATTACATGAAGACGACCCGATGGATAGCTGGAAGAAACACTCCTATTACCATTTTTGAAACCGGAGTAACCACCACAAACAATGTTGAATTAACTGGAGGAAATGATAAAATGACATACAGGTTTGCGTATACCAATTTCAACCAAAAAGGAATTATGCCAAATAGTTATTTATCAAAAAATAATATATTCATCACCGGAAATCAAAAAATAACTGATAATTTTCAAATAACAGCTCAGGCCAATTATATTAAAACTAACAACAAAGGTCGAACGTCAACAGGTTATTCTGGTAATATTTTATCGTCGTTCCGTCAATGGTATCAAGTAAATGTCGATATGGAAATGCAAAAGAATGTTTACCTTAACTCAGGTAAAAATGCTACATGGAATCCCTCATCATACGATGATACTACTCCTGCGGTGTGGGATAATCCATACTGGACTTGTTATGAGAATTATGAAACAGATGGACGTAGCCGTTTGTTAGGATATATACAATTAGACTGGGATATTACTCCCGAACTAAAAGCAATGACGAGATATGCTGTTGACACATATTCTGAATTGCAGGAAGAAAGAAAAGCAATTGGATCTTCTGCCGTTGGTGAATTCGGAACCAATTACCAAAACGTATCATCCGGCTATTCAAGATATGACAGACAAATAACAGAGACAAACGTAGATTTTTTATTAAACTATCGTAAAAATTTTAGCCAGACAATGGATTTCAATGCCTTAATTGGCTCAAACATCCGCAGAAAAAATTTAGAATCTATTTATCAATCGACCAACGGCGGATTAATTGTTCCTAATCTATATTCATTGAGTAATAGTTTAAATTCTATTCTTTCTCCTGAAGAAAGTAAATATACGATTGGTGTGAATGGATTTTACAGCAGTATTATATTGGGTTTATTTGACTCCTTCTATCTCGAAGGAGATATAAGAAATGACATTTCGTCAACACTACCTGAGTCTAACAGATCATATTGGTATCCAGCTATTTCAGGAAGTTTTGTTTTTTCAAATCTTATTAAAACAAACTGGCTCTCGTTCGGAAAATTAAGATTAAATTACGCAGAAGTGGGTAATGAAGCTCCTGCGTTGAGCACGGGTACTACTTATGAAATTAACTCTGCATTTAGTGGGGTAGCCTTAACAACCGTATCAAACACACTGTCGAATAGCAGTTTGAAACCGGAAAGACAAAAATCATGGGAAGCCGGATTAGAAATGAATTTTCTTAGAAACCGTTTAGGTTTTGATATGTCAATATATAAAAATAACACATACGACCAATTGATGCCAATATCCGTTTCGAGTACTACAGGTTATTCTTCTAAATGGATTAATGCAGGACAGATTGAAAACAAAGGAATAGAAGTATCTTTGAACATTATTCCTGTTCGATCGAATAATTTTACATGGAATGTGAATGTAAATTGGTCGAAAAATGAAAACGAGGTAGTTTCGTTATATAAAGATGAATCGGGAAACGAGGTTACTAATTTAGTTATAGGAAGTTTACAAGGAGGAGTTACTATTAACGCTACTGTTGGACAACCTTATGGCACTATTAAGGGATCTGATTTTCAGTATTTCGATCCTGCCAGTAAAACAGGAAAACTTGTAGATTCAAGTAATGGTCAGTATTTGAAAACTACCACAAACGATCAAACTATCGGAAATGTTAACCCGGATTGGACTGGGGGTATCAACAATACATTCAAATATAAAAATCTTACTTTTAGTTTTCTGATAGATGCTCAGAAAGGTGGTGATATATTTTCACTTGACCTATGGTATGGTATGGCTACCGGTATTTACAAGGAGACTGTTGGAAACAATGATCTTGGAAATCCCAAACGGAATACAATAGTCGGGAGAGATGATGACACTCAATCCTACAATGCTACAAGTGGTGGAATAATTGAAGAGGGTGTCCTATCAGATGGAACAATTAACTGGGTTCGCAGATCTCAGGAGAATCTTTATGCAATAGGGTATAAATCGGATCCAAACGCCCGTTTTGTATACGACGCTTCGTATATAAAGCTTCGAGAAATTACTCTGACGTATGATCTTCCTGAGAAATTTATCAGTAAATTATATCTCACCAAGGCTTCTATCGGAATAGTAGGTTCTAATCTTTGGATAATTTCCAAAAACCTTCCATATTCCGATCCTGAAACCAGCCAAAGTTCAGGGAATATACAAGGTTGGCAATCGGGAACAATGCCGGCAACAAAGAATATTGGTTTTCAGTTAAATCTTACCTTTTAACCCTCAGGAATTTATATGAAAAAAATTATTTTTACTATTGTGCTATTCACAGGATTATTTAGTTCGTGTACAGATAAATTTGATGAATACAATACTAACGGCAAACAACCAACTGATGTTACTGGAGAATCTCTTTTTTCGAATGCGGAAAAAGAACTTGCAGATTATATTAGCAATACAGATGCAAGCGTGAATATATATAAATTAATGGCACAATACTGGACACAAACCATGGATATTACAGAGTCGAACTATAATCTGTTGGCAGGAAATATTTCAGGAAACATTTATGCGAAAATATATTTGTCAATTTTGAAAGATTTAAATGAAGCTGCTGTAAAAATCAATGCCACTGAAGTTCCTACTACTGAAAAACCAGTTAAGAAGAACAAGCTTGCCATTATTGAATTAATAACCGTTTTTACATATGGTCATTTAGTAGATATTTTTGGCGCTGTTCCCTACACAGAGGCATTAGATGAAAACAACGTTTATCCCAAATATGACTCAGGAGAGGATATTTACGCAGATTTATTCACACGCCTCGACGCTGCCCTTGATAGTTTGAATAATGATGCAGTAAATTTCGGAAGTGCCGATATTTATTATGGAGGAAAAACCGAATCATGGATAAAGTTTGGAAACGCCCTTAAAATCAAATTAGCAATTATAACTGCCGATGCCAACGATTCCGCCTCAAAAGCAGCGGTTGAAGCTGCTTACAGCAAAACATTCACATCAAACGATGATGATTGTCAATTGAATTATTTGGATGATTATCAAAGCTATAATCAATTATATGCAGAATTGGTAGCATCTGGGAACCATAATTATGTACCAGCAAATACAATTATTGATACAATGAATACGCTTGGTGATCCACGTATGGCAGTTTACTTTTCGGATAAGATTGTTGGACAATATATTGGCGGAAAATATGGTTATTATAATGCTTATGCAGACTGTTCTCATATCGGCGAGGTTATTAACGAACCATCATTTCCCGGATTTATCCTGACATATTCCGAAGTATGCTTCTATTTGGCTGAAGCTTATGAACGCGGATATTTTGTTGGTAAATCTGCCGAAGAATGGTATAATGAAGGAATTAAAGCTTCGTTTGCCAAGTGGGATGTGACCGGAGTAGTGGCATATTTGGCAAAACCGGAGGTGGCATATACAACAGCAACCGGAACATGGAAACAGAAAATTGGAATGCAATCGTGGATTGCCAATTATGTGCGTGGAGATGTTGCTTATAATAACTGGCGTCGACTTGATTATCCCATCTTAAATTTACCAGAAGAAGTTAGTTCGTATGAAGATATTCCAGTGCGTTTTACGTTCCCTGTAAATGAACAAACGCTCAACACTGTTGAATATAACAATATAGTCACTTTAATAGGAGGCGATAAAGTGACATCTAAAATATTCTGGGACAAGAATTAAAATAAATGTATATATTTTAAGCGAGGCTATCTCAAAATCTATGGTAGCCTCGCTTTTATTATATGCTTCATTTGCTCTCAGCCTATCGCTTTATCATTCTGTTTTTTTCTTCTTCAGCCAACCAAAATAATAATTAATCATGTCACTTACGCTGGCAAAATCTTCTTTATATACAAATCCTAATCCTTGAGAATTTCGGGCTTCTCGTAATTGAGCACGATCGACAGTATGGTTGTAAGCCTTAAAACGATATTTTCCTGATTCAGTAAGTAAATATTCCAGGTCAATATCAGCACTAAAAGGACTACTATTAGTTGTAGTATTGATGCGCTCAGTAGTGTAACCAAAATTTCCATTTACAATTAACCGGCTGTTTGGTTGATAAAGAACCTGAGCTTTATATTCATCTTGTTGAGCTTCTGACTTTTGCCAGTCAAAGCCTAAAGATAAGCTATTTGTATTAAACGCTTGTTTTATCCAATTTGTCAAATGTGAGCTTAAGGTGGACATACCAAAGGAAATTGCTTCATTTACGCCCAAAGGTGTTGTCTGTGTTGATTGCAAATAACTGGGAGTGAAAAATTTATTCAGCACCAGCAAATACGCAATTTGTCGGTTCATCATTTCTTCGGTATTGATAATGCTTTTTACTTTTTGTTTCGTACTCTCATCACTTGAAGGCAGATCAATATCAAAGCTTATTTTGGGTTTCATCAAATCATCAGTAAGCTTTAAAACGCAATTCACAGGGACGCTTGTTCGGGTTGTGGTATTTTGCAATTCTGCCTGATCCATGAGGTCTTTTAGCGAAGCTGTTAGTGAGTATATAGCATTTATATTGACTTTAGCTCCAAAAGGATCTCCTGTCCACGACAATGTACTTCCATTCTGGATTGTAAACTCTTTCCTAATCAATGTTTGTAAAGTAAACAGATAATGTCCCGTACTCAATGTATAATTTCCGTACAAAAATATATCAGAAAAAGTATCAAACTGAACACGTAGGTTTCCCGAACCTTGACCGGTTATGACATCTCCTCCTTTGGGATCTACAATCATTTCCATTTCTGCATCGGGAGTTACGTCTATTTGTAAATCGATTTTAGTATTGAAATCCTCTCCGGGAACTTTTACTTTTGTCGGTTGCTTTAAGACTCTCGAAGTGGGGCTAACAAAAACAACAAAATCACTTTCAGTGGCAGTAGATGCACCACCCATTTGGATATAACACTTTGTTTTAGGCCGTGTAACTCCTTTGGCAACTATATTTGCTTCATTGTCATTGCCCGTAATTCTAACATTGCCCGTAACATACGCCTTACCAAAGAAATACTCATTATCTTCTGCTTGTGTATTCATTACCAGAATATTTGTACCGACAATATTTACATCATATTTCATATTTGAGAAAGATCCATCGTGATTGATATATCCATTCAGAATCCCCTTGTTTCGTCCTTCATCATATAACTTGAGATTTCGGAATTCTATGGATTTTCTTTTTAAAAAAACCGAGTCATTAAAATAATAGGTTGTTTTAAGCATCGAAAGAGTTGCAGATGCATTCTGAACAAGAACATTTCCTTCAAAACCAATATGTTTCATTGGACCAAACATACGCATATTTCCTGAACCATATCCTTTAACATTATCAGCTACGCCGTCAAAATAGCGTGAAAGAAATTCGATACTGAATTTTCTGGCATCAATATTCAAATTAATGGAATCATCTTTAGGCACATAATAACCCTTAGCAAGAGCGACTATGTCGTTTCCATCTACAAAATGACCGTCAAGAAGTACGAGTTTATTCGTAGCGTCCCAAGTTGACACGATACTTCCATCCCCTATTCGTTTTTTATTGAGCGAAAAATCTTTTGCCGTCAAATTAGCAAAATAATACGGTTTATCTAATGTTCTGAAAATTTTAATTTGACCACTTAATTCACCACCAATGCTTACACCTTTCAGTTTAAGTATCCTTGTAATAAAATCCAAATCAATCTGATTCGTTTTTATCATCAGGCTATCTTTGTTATTAGAAGAAGCAATTCCATTAATGTAAAAGTATTGATCGTTGTGCCCAAAACTAAGATTATTTATATGCACTGTACTATCTGACTTTAAATCGATAGTACTATTTTTGATGTTCCATATCGAGTCAGCAATAATGACCTGAGTAGGAAAAACTTTTAATCGAGCTTCAGTTTTACCGTTATTATCAAAAAATTTAGCTGTTGTATGAATATCTCCTGCATTGGTAATAGTATTAGCATTTTGCCAACCGATATTGGTTTCCACAGAATCATTTGCAATTTTGGAGATCGCATACATACTTATCAATCCCCCTTTATCAGGAAGTTGTGCACGGGTAGTTAATTGAAGAACTTGTTTTGAATTGTCAATCTGAAGTGATATATTTTCTACTTTGAGAGTCGATGCCTTAAACGAAGGAACATTTCCTCTGATATCTATTTTATTCAAATTTTCATTGATTGAGCCTTTCAGGGTTGCTTTCCCATCAAAATAGTAAGGTACACCAAAAACATCTGCAACTTCTTTGGTGTTATCCAACGTAAAATCAATATCTACTTGATTTGACTGATTTTTAATGTCTCCTCCTATAAACTCAGTCACCGAAGGAAGATAATATTTTAGAATATTTCGGAGAGTATAACCAATAGTGCTGTATTTAAAATTACCGTTAAACGATCCGTTTAAATAATCGGATTTAACACTGAAATTAGTAGAATTTTCTTCTGTTCTGGAAACAAAGGTGATCTGTCCTGCATTCAGCGTTTTATTATTATTGGTAAACCGAAGACTATCAAGTTTTATGAAACCATTCATATTATCGGGAGAATTTCCGGTCATATTAGTTTTCATCTTCAGAGAAAGATCCGAGTTCTTTAATTTTTTTACCAGATGAAGAGCATTCAAATCGGCATGAGCCAGATTCATTTCAAAATCGAATACTGGTATTTTTTTAGTTAAATCTACTATTCCTCTGAAATCTGCATCAATATTTTCATCGTTGACATCTATCTTTCCATCAAAACCGGTTCCATCATATTTGCCATCAAATTTGATATCTTTATACAAATACTGGTTAAAGTCAACCTGTCCTACTGTGGCATTTATCTCTCCACGCAAAGGTTTTTTATATAGTTTTGTCCCTTTAGTATTAAAATTGACAGATAATTTACCCACCTGATCACTTTTCAGCATCTTTCCTAAATCAAATCCACTGGTTTTAATTGATCCGTTATAAGATAAATCCTGTAAATTATTTTCAAGTTTTAATAAAATATCCGTGGTTAAATTTCCTAAGTTAGTTTGAAGATTACCGTAAACCACCAGATTACTTAAAAATCCGGTTATATTTCCTTTGTAAGAAAGCTGTCCGAGCTGTGCTAATTCTTTAGACAGAACAAACGGTTTGTGAGTTAAAGAAGAAATAATATCCTGCAAATCTGCTCGTTCAACTTTCAAATTATTGATTTGCCCATAGAAAAATGCTTCATTCAGATTAGGTAAGCCACTAATATCCAAATCGGCACTTAAAAATAAGGAATTACCATATTGAAGTTTCATTTTTTCAAAGCGCAAAGCGCTTAACCTTCCAGAAATCAAACCATTTACATTTGCCCTACCTTTTAATCCTTTCAGTTCAGGAGCCAAACAAGCCAAATCAGATGGAGTAATATATGCATTTTTAAACGGAGCATTCCACTTTACTTTTTTTGCAAATTGTTTTATATCCGATATACTATCATATTTTAGTTCAACATCTTGTAACTTAATTAAGGATTGAGGCAGTTCTATTTGAAATTCCGGTATTTTTACTCCTTTTTTCGAACCGATTAAAGAAGTAGTGATATTATCAATAATCAACCCGGAGCGCTCTTTTAAAGAGAATTTTTTTAATTCAAAATTTAATGAATCTCCTTTTAAAACATCGAGCTGTATATCTGTATTGATATCAGTAAAATATAGATTGTTCGGATTTAGTCGGTTGGCGATATTTTTTTGATTTTTGTCAACATTTCTGATTCGAAATGAAGAATTGGCTATCTTGAGATACTTGATTCGGTACTCAATATTACTGGAATCTTTTTTTTCTTTTTTTGAAAAAGCTTTTATCACAAAATCCATATTAGTAGCTCCGGTAGAATCAATTTTAAGATTTCCATAAAAATGATCCATTTTTATACCTTTAAAAATGACTTTACCTTTAAAAAACTGCCAGAATCGAAATGCTGCATCAGCATCCTTCACAAACAAAAGCGTGTCTTTGTGTAAATCCTCTACATAAATATCCTTTATATGAATCTGGTCAAAAATCCGGTAAGTAACCTCTCCTACCGAAACTTTAGTATGTAATGTTGCTGAAAGTTGCTGAACCACTGAACGAGCAATCAGATTTTGTATCTTACTGCTATTCAGTAAAAGTGGAAGTGCGGCAGAAATTAATACAATAACCGCAATAACCGAAGCTAATATATTAATTGTTTTTTTTATAACTTTGGGCTTTATATTACACAAATGTAGTTAATAATTTGATATTTGCCATTCAAAAATCGGGCAAGAAATTGTTTATTACTATTAATATGACTGATTTTTTTGCATTTTTAGTGGATGATGAATAAAAAGATTACAATACTGGGCATTGAATCATCATGCGACGACACTTCTGCCGCCGTCATTCAGGATGGAATTTTGCTATCGAATATTATTGCCGGACAAGATGTACATGCCGATTATGGAGGAGTTGTCCCTGAACTTGCCTCCCGTGCACATCAGCAAAATATTATTCCAGTTGTACACGAAGCTCTAAAAAAAGCCGGCATTGATAAATCCGAAATAAGTGCAGTAGCTTTTACCCGTGGGCCAGGATTACTTGGTTCGTTGTTAGTAGGTACTTCATTTGCCAAAGGTTTTGCTCAGGCTCTAAATATACCTCTGATCGATGTAAATCATTTACAAGCACACGTTATGGCTCATTTTATCAGCGAAGGGAAATTGAATGAGAAAATTCCGAGGTTTCCGTTTTTATGCCTGTTGGTTTCCGGCGGTAACTCTCAGATAATTTTGGTAAAAAGCTATAAGGACATGCAAATCATGGGGCAAACCATTGATGATGCTGCAGGCGAGGCATTTGATAAATGTGCCAAAGTAATGGGCCTTCCCTACCCTGGCGGCCCGCATATCGATAAACTTTCAAAAAATGGAAATTCAAAAGCATTTACATTCAACAAACCGCAAATACCAGAATACAATTATAGTTTCAGTGGCCTGAAAACCTCATTTCTA
>WSSedL1CaDRAFT_10000588_pt1 | contig 25090 bp, 22 predicted proteins | sample WetSurSL1Cattail_FD_9464 | JGI IMG/M metagenome (IMG submission 9464)
ATTGGGCTTTTGTTATTTCTCATTTATCTATTATTTTTAACGACAGGATTAAAGATTTTATTTAATCCCTCAAACCCCATTTACACATAACTTTTTACAGTCTCATAATTTGCTTTTACATACTAATTATCATCGCTATTTTTTTCTATTTGAGCTCCAGTATCGGCAGGAGCTGCTTTAGACTTAATGCCGCCTTTTTCAAGATTCTGTTTCTGGAGTGTTTGATTCTTCAATGCCTGGCGTTTTTCATATACTGCTTTAAATATCTTCCTTGATTCTTTTTGGATGTCATTGAATTTCTTATTAAGATCATTATAAAGCACTTCCAAGTTATACTTTTTTGCAGCTTCTATATTCAAAGAGTCATATTTGGTAACGAACCTTAAACTTGAAGTTCTGTTAAACTCAGGCCTTCCGCCTCCAGGCAAATCTGAAGACAGCGGCCCCCAATCTTTCAATTCATGAAAAGGTTTATTATATCCTACAGCTTCATAACTTATCTTTCTACCCTTCAACGAGTCTTTTCTCATAGTTTCGAGTTCTTTTTGTCGATCTACTACAAAATAACGCAAAGGAGTTATGTCTTTATTCTCTCTAAAGGCTCCATCTACATATATGGAAAAATATTTACGTATTGCTTTATGAAAGTCTACTACTATATCAAACACCTTTCTTTCAGTAAATTTTACTACTGCCTGAAACGATATTTTTTCTCCTTTCTTTAACTTACCCTTATGCATATTTATACCGCTTAATCGTTCCATTCCCGGTTCTATAGAATATCCTATTAACTCGTCTGAATTAAAATCCTGCGGCGCCTCAAACTCTACTGTTATTGTTACAGGTTCGTTTAGTTTTGGAGTATAGTTTGACGCCCAGCTGTTAATACTGTGGCTTGTCCAATAAACAGTAAAGTCCTCGTTTTGCGCTAAAAGATTTTGACCGCTCAAAAACAGGAAAATTACTAAAGCCGCCAAAACAAATTTGACGCGTTGATTAATAAAAAAGAGCTTTTTCATTTGTGCCTCATTAGTTATTTATTTATGTATTATAGTAGAAAAGTATAAAATACTCCTCATTTTTGTAGTCTGAAATAAAAATAGGGTAAAATACGGATGGCGCTAAAAGACGATTGTCTGCATCGTCCCAGGCGATAACTGGAATTACTAAACTGAAAAGCTTTCCCGCACTATTTCCCACAACCCTTCTCCCGCTGAAAATAGAACCCCTTAATAACTCCTAAGGGAGTAATTAACTTATCATGCTGTTATCAAATTATTTATTTGCTCTGTTTTTTATGAACATGATTTTTAATTACAAATAAAATGTAAAGCGTTTTTTGCATAATGTCAATTATTGCAATATTAAGTAAAAGTTAACTTTGTCAGGCGGCGGCAATAGCCTAGACTTTTTGAGAATTCCCTTCTTGTCGTCATTTTTTCTCCGTAAAATATCGTTCAATAATAGCGCATACATTTTTTGCTAAGATCATCAGAAATTATGCCCTTAGCCCGCAGAAGCGTTAGCAGTCAAATGGTTTATCCCTTTAATATCTAAAATTTAAAATAAATATAAGACGGCAGACCGCTATATTTTAAAATTCGCTCATTATATTTTCGGACTGCATATTAAAAATGCCCTGTAAAATCTGCGCCGAATTAATTATATTTCTTTAGGAAGAATCTGTTTCATTTATAAAAACAAAGAGATTATATGTACAAAATAAAATCCGCTGAATTTCTTGCCCCAAACATCAAGAAGTTCATTATTGAAGCTCCGAAGATAGCGCAAAAAAGAAAAGCCGGACAATTTGTAATAATCCGGATTGATGAAAATGGCGAAAGAATTCCGCTTACTATTGCCGATTCTAATATTGCCGATGGAACCATTACCATTATAGTTCAGGGTATTGGAAAAACTACGCAGGAATTAAATTCCCTGTCTGCCAACGATTCTATACGCGACGTAGTCGGGCCCCTTGGCAAACCTTCGCATATCGAAAACTTTGGCACAGCCGTCAGCATTGGAGGAGGCGTCGGCACAGCGATAGCTTACCCGACTGCCATCGCCCTAAAAGAAGCCGGCAACCATACTATTTCAATCATCGGCGGAAGGACTAAAGAATTTGTATTGCTCGAAAATGAGCTTAGAGCAGTTTGCGACGAAGTTTATCCTACTACCGACGACGGCAGTTACGGCTACAAAGGTTTTGTCACTCAAAAACTAAAAGAGCTTATCGATTCGGGTAAAAAAATTGATTTCGTACTGGCAATTGGACCAATCCCAATGATGCGGGCTATTGCCGAAACAACCCGCCCTTATGGAATAAAAACAATGGTCAGCCTAAATCCCGTAATGGTAGACGGAACCGGGATGTGCGGCGGATGCAGAGCTACTGTAGACGGCAAAACAGTTTTTGTATGCGTCGACGGCCCTGAGTTTGACGCCCACTTAGTCGATTTTGACTTACTAATTAGAAGAAACAGAACTTATTCAAAAGATGAAAAAACTGCTCTTGAACATACGTGCAACTACGACGTAGCGTTTGAAAAGGCATTGCAGGGAGGCAATTAAATTATGGCTGAATTAACGAAAAAAGAAAGAATGAAAATCCCGCGTCAGCCTATGCCTGAACAGGACGGCAATGTAAGAAGCGGAAATTTTAAAGAAGTAAACCTTGGTTTTACTGAAGAACTTGCATTGCTTGAAGCGCAGAGATGCCTTCAATGTCCAAAGCCCGTTTGTATTTCCGGCTGTCCTGTTGGAGTGAACATAAGAGATTTTATAGGTCTTATTTCAGAAGGCAAATACGCCGAAGCCGCCGCAAAGCTTAAAGAAGACAACGCTTTGCCTGCCGTTTGCGGCCGGGTATGCCCTCAGGAAGAACAATGCGAATCCAAATGCGTGCTTGGCGTTAAGGGCGAGGCGGTGGCTATTGGCAGACTTGAAAGATTTGCCGCTGATTTTGAACGGAACACGCTCGGAATCAGAACTCCGCAGATTAAACCCAAAACCGGCAAAAAAGTAGCTATCATTGGCAGCGGCCCTTCCGGATTAAGCTGCGCTGGCGATCTTATCCAAATGGGACACGACGTTACTGTGTTTGAAGCTCTTCACGCAATTGGCGGCGTTCTTCTTTATGGCATTCCTGAGTTTCGCCTTCCAAAAGAAATTGTAAAAGCGGAAGTAGACGCTTTAAGTAAACTTGGCGTTGATTTTCAGCCCAATTCGGTAATTGGTTTTACAGATACTATTGACGAATTGCTTACTTCCGGTTACGACGCAGTCTTTATTGCAGTTGGAGCGGGACTCCCTTACTTCCTTAATATCCCTGGCGAAAATCTAAACGGAGTTTATTCTGCAAACGAATTTCTTACCCGCGTTAATCTGATGAAAGCTTACAGGTTCCCGGAATTTGACACTCCCGTGTTTGACTGCAAAGGCAAAAACGTAGCCGTTTTTGGCGGAGGCAATACCGCAATGGACGCAGTCAGAACATCAAAAAGACTTGGAGCGGCAAAAGCGAATATTATTTACAGACGTTCAGAAAACGAGCTGCCCGCCCGCGCCGAAGAAGCTCATCACGCAAAGCAGGAAGGAATTGAGTTTTTATTCCTTGCTAATCCTCTTGAGTTTATTGGCGATAAAGACGGCTGGCTAAAACAGGTAAAACTTCAGAAAATGGAGCTTGGCGAACCGGACGCTTCCGGCCGCAGAAAACCCGTACCAATACCCGGTTCGGAATACCTGATGGATATTGATATGGCAGTTATTGCAATTGGCAACGGCTCAAACCCAATTATACAAAAAACCACTCCCGATTTATCGTACACTAAACGGGGCAACATTGTTGTCGATCCGGATACTATGAAGACTTCTAAAAAAGGCGTCTTTGCCGGAGGCGATATTGTAACAGGCGGAGCCACCGTTATTCTTGCAATGGGCGCAGGCCGCACCGCGGCAAAAGCAATTGACGAGTATCTGAAAGAAGGGAAGTAAAAGAATTTCTATTTTTTTTTGTCATTCCGGGCGTAGACCCGGAATCTATACTTACTGGATTTATAAAATGTTTTTTGTATTCCTGCTTTCGCAGGAATGACAAATTCAAGTGAATCTGCCAAAATTAAATTTTTCTGTCATTCCGGGCGTAGACCCGGAATCTATGTTTAATGAAAAATATACGCTTAATTTATAAAAGGGTAGTTTATCATGAAACAATACTACGTTTATATCTTAGCAAGCAAAAAAGATGGGGTTCTTTATATAGGAGTTACAAATAATTTAGAAAGAAGAACTTATGAACACAAAAACGGACTAATTGAAGGCTTTACAAAAAGATATAAGGTAAAGCTACTTGTGTACTTTGAAACATGTAGCGATATAAATGCGGCTATCACACGCGAAAAACAGCTAAAAAAATGGAAGCGGCAATGGAAAATCGAATTGATTGAAAAATTAAATCCAGAATGGAAAGATTTATCAATTGAGTTTATTTAATATTTTTTACTATTCTTTCGAGATTCCTGCTAGCGCGGATAAGCGCCAACTTAACAGGAGAAATAATCCTGGTATTTTGTTATAGCATAATATGTTGACAAAATAAGATATCCAAATAAAATGTCATTCCCACGAAAGTGGGAATCTCTAACTAATGGCGGGCTTTAGATACCTGCTTTCGCAGGTATGACAAATTAAAACGAATCTGCAAAAATTATATTTTTTTCATTCCGGGCGTAGACCCGGAATCTTATTTTATTAAAAATCTTTACGCAAATGAAAAACCTTAAAATATCAACCGCCCAATTTGAAAATAAAAGCGGCGATAAAAAATATAACCTGAGCGTTATTGCGGACTTATCAAAAAAAGCCGCGCAACAGGGTTCTGATGTTATAGCCTTCCACGAATGCTCCATTACCGGGTATACTTTTGCAAGAAATCTTTCAAAAGAACAAATGCTCGATATTGCAGAATTTATCCCGGAAGGAGAAAGTATAAAAAAACTGAGAGAAATAGCCCTGCAAAATAATATAATTATACTCGCAGGATTATTTGAAAAAGATAAAGACGACAAGCTTTATAAAGCATACGTTTGTGTGGATAAAAACGGATTAGTCGCTAAGTACAGAAAGTTGCATCCGTTCATTAATCCATATCTTACTCCCGGAGACAGCTATTGCGTTTTTGATCTTTTGGGCTGGAAATGCGGAATACTGATTTGTTACGATAATAACGTAATTGAAAACGTAAGAGCTACTGCTCTGCTTGGCGCGGATATAATTTTTATGCCGCACGTTACAATGTGCACTCCTTCAACCCGTCCGGGAGCGGGTTTTGTAGATCCCCAATTATGGCAAAACCGCGAGGCCGACCCCACGTCTCTGCGGGAAGAGTTCGGCGGACTTAAAGGGCGTAAATGGCTTATGAAGTGGCTGCCTGCGCGAGCTTACGATAACGGCATATATGTAGTTTTTTCTAACCCTATTGGCATGGACGACGATCAGTTGAAAAACGGATGCTCGATGATTATAGATCCATTTGGGGACGTTATAGCCGAGTGCAGAACTCTTGGCGATGATTTTGTAACTGCCGTTTGCACGCCAAATAAGCTTACTGACGCGGGCGGATACAGATATAAAAATGCGCGCAGACCCGATTTATATAAAGATATTATCGGTCAAGAGCACACCCCTGAACAAAAAGTTATCTGGCTAAAGTAAAGGTTAGCGCTTACGTAAAAGTAGGAAAAAACCGCCCTAGAAAGGCGGTTTTTTCTACTTTTCTTATTAATTTCATTAATGCTTTAATGTTAGAATTTTTGCGCTCCTGCTCGCATACCAAAATTATTTTTATAAAAAATAACAACCTCGCTATACAATCCAGCGCTCCCATTTACATCTGTTGCAGCAACAAAATAGGTTACGATTCCAACTCCGCCTTGGTTTGATACAGTTAGGTTTACGTGTTGAACGCTTGCGTCTGTATATGATAACGTCGAAGTATTTGTCGTAAAATACTCAGTAGTTCCATTATCAGGATCTATTTTTCGTATAGTATAACCGCTTGCGCCAGTAACAGCGTTCCAAGAAATTACTGGCGAACCATAACCTTGATACTCGCCAGGAAGAACTACTATTGAGCCTGTAACTGAAGGCGCCGATAAAACTGTAAAAGTACCCGTCGAAGTCGTATAGGATGTCGTTGCATCGTAAGTTAAAGGAATTGCATTATTATCAACTGCATGCTTAAATATCGCTTTCACATACCATGTATTTGCTCCCGGCGAACATTGAACTGTCGCATTTGTTTCAGAAAATACCCAATGTGATATGTCGTAACTTGTAGGCGGAACACCTGATCCTGTTGCATAATGATAGTAAAGTGGAGTAGTTGACGCTACAAGCTGATTATTTACATAGACCTCATAGTTATAAAGCCAATTAGGAGTTCCATATGAACTCATATCCTGCCAAGAAAAGGTGATAACATTGCCTGTATATACACCTTCAGATGGATTAATAAGCTGTCTACTACTAAGCTTTTTCAAGGAAGTCTTAGAGCTTTGAGTACTTACAGGATTATTATCGCTGTTAGAACAGCCTATAAAATTGAGAAGGAGAAAAAGAGAAATGACAAAAACACTAGTATAACGCTTCATATAGAACCCCTCATATAAAAGTATAAAAATGTTTATTTGGAACGGAGGCAATAATCCACTTTCAGACAACACGATTATTGCATGTTCTATTTATAAACATAAATAATGAAAAAAATAAAAGCAACCAGAATAATTACTCCAAATGAATATTTTTATTGATATCAATATATTAAGTATTCTATTTTCGCAGGAATAACAAACCGGAGAATTACCAAAATATTATTGTGAAGCTTAAGATAGTTCGATAGAGGAAAGCCGTCCCGATTAATCGGAACGGCTTTTTAATTTATAATCCGTAGTTAATATCAGTAGGTTGAGCGGGACAATTAGGATTTGTGCCGTCTTCCGTATAAGGGTAGACTAACCATTCATGCGCCAACTGAGTAGCTCTTTGATAATTGACTATATCAATATTATCGTTTTTAAATCTTCTTAGGTCTTCCCAGTGTTGAGCCATTCCAAATAACTCATAATATCTCTGCACAAAGATTTCTCTAAGAATGTTAGAGCCTGAATAAGCCGATAAACCAGCCGCAGCGCGCACTTTATTCACATAAGTCGCCGCGTCGCCGCCGCCTCTTGCGTAAGACTCGGCAACAATTAGAGACATTTCGTTAAGAGTATAAAATTTATATGGAGTAGTTGCAGTTAAATTTATGCCCGAAACATAATAAACAGAATCATTGCCTATTTTGCCTGTTGTAAAAGTTGAAGTATCAACAAGCGCCGTTACTCTTTTATCTCCCTGGGCTATTCTGCTGTTATCAAAGCCAGTGAAACCAACCGGACCACGAACCCAGCTTGCTAACGGCTCAGAAAACAACGAGCGGACAAAGTTTTCGTACAGCGGATTTGAAGTTGTAGCCGTATACGAAAACTGCGATTCTGCCGTAACAGAAGCCGCGGCTGCAGCGGCGTTAGCATATTCTCCTTTCATTAGATAGAATCTAGCTTTATACGCTTTAATTGAGTTAGCCAAATCCCAGCCGGAGCTTATTATACTGCTTGTAAAAGTAGTGACAATACCATTTGAAATATTAGACTGAGCGTCTGTTAAGAGGTTTAAAGCTTCTGTAATAACAGCTGCGCGATCGGCAAAAGTAGGATGGTCAACGTCTATCTTAATTGGAATTTTTTCGAAATGAGTGATCAAGTTATACATTGCCATAGATTTGCCAAGTTCTGCAAAAGCGGTAATATTTTTCTTTAGCGTATCATTCATCTGAATTGCGCCGATATTGCCTAAAATATCAGACGCGCTTTTCATAACCTTGTACTGGTCAGCCCATACGGTGACACAATAGCCGTTTGCATCGTCAAGCTTTAACCTGCTTCCATTATTTGGAAATTTTCTAAGGGATTCATAATCGACATAGCCAATCACAGGACATGTTTCGCCAGAAACAGCGCCAGAGACTGTATTAAGATCCCCGATAGCCTGAGATAATCTTGCCTCCATACCGATTGCGGTCATTCTAATACCGTCATAGGTCTTAATATCTTCGTTTGTAGGAGAATTTGGGTTGGATACGTCAAGTTCGCATCCAGCAATACCTAACACAACGATAAAAACTCCAAGTAATATTTTTATTTTATTTTTCATATTAAATTTTCCTCTTTATTATTTCTTATAAATTCAATGTTAAACCAAAAATTATACTGCGCGGAATTGGTTCCGTAGCAAAATCGAATCCTCTTGAGATTGGATCCTGCCCTGCGCCGTTGATTTCCGGGTCATAACCAGAGTAAGGAGTAATTGTAAATAGATTTCTGCCAATTAAGCTAAACTGAACATTATTAAGCCCAACCGAAGTAATGAAATCATTTTTTAAGGTATAAGAAATAGAAAGCTCTCTCAGTTTTACAAAACTTGCATCGTTAACAAATTCGCCTATTGCGCTGCATATTCTTTTGCAATATCCATAAGCGTATACGCCTTTATATTCTTTTTCATATAGCTCAGAGTTAGGGTATGAAGCGCTCATCATGTTTCTTGAGTTCCAGTCAAGCATTTTATAGTCCATCTGGGCGTCAAACATTATTCTCATTGTAAGATTGTTCCACAAAGTGAATTCGTTAGAAATTGACCACATAAGTTTTGGGTTTGGATCGCCAAGATATTCTGCGGTTGATTTTTTAGTAGGTAAACCGTCTGTCCCAATCTTAGTAAAATCAATTTTATACTGATAGAAAGTTGAAGGAGCTTTGCCTTCGCACAAAACAGTCTGATACCAGCTTATTGCAATCTGTTTGCCTGCATAAAGTTTATCAATAATAGGATGACTTGTAGAAAGCGTTATGTTAGAAGTCCAGGAAAATGATGGAAGCTGGAAGTTAACAGTTTTAACCATAAGCTCGATGCCGTGGTTAGAAAGGATACCGACGTTCTGGTATTGGTACGAATAACCAGTTGATGAGTTAACCGGAGCTTCCATAATTAAATCTTCAACTTTTTTATGGAAGTATGTAAATTCAAGACCGATTCTTCCGCCAAGGATTTCCATATCGGCGCCAAGCTCCCATTCTTTCATTCTTTCAGGTTTCAGTTTATCGTTGCCTATTATGCTGCTGTTAACTAATCCGGTCATGCCGGCATAGCTATTAGTATAATAATTTGATAATCTGCCAAAACTTGAAGCTGGCTGACCGCCGGAAAATCCGAAAGCGCCTCTTACTTTAAAATAACTGATGTAATCGCTTAAATGTTCTTTCCAGAAATCGTTTTCGGAAACGTTGTAAGATGTGCTGTATTTAGGGAACATCTGCCATCTCTCGTCTGCGCCAAACGTAGACGAACCGTCAGCTCTTAATGAACCTGTTACATACCACGTATTAGCATAATTAAAAGTCTGCTGAGCATAGTAGCCCATAGTTCTTCTGCTGTCTTTCGATTCCGAAATAGTATTATATGAAGAACTTCCGTTTACTAATTCAACAAAAGGAGTTAAATCCTGCGTCGAAGTAGAAACTATATCATATTTACTTTCGGCATATTCTGTTCCAGCGGCAGTAGTAGATTTAATTATAGGCGTAATGTCCGTATTATAAGTAACGTCCAAATTAGAGTTTATGCTCTGGTTTATTTTTGTCGCGTCGGCTGAGTAGCCATTTGCATAAAGAGTTTGAGAAGAAACGCGAGGTATGTAATATTTATCGTTTTGAGTATAAGTATCATAACCAAAGCGGTAAGAAATAGAAAGCCCTGTAAAAGGTTCAACCCCTAATTTTAAACCGCCTACAAATCTGTTGATTTCTTCAGGAGCTTTCCAGTTGTTAATAACGTCAAGCGGGTTTGCTCTGTTTGCAGGGTTAAAGCCAGCTTTAGGGTAAACGCCATTTGCATTTGCGAAATTATTAACTGTATCAACACAGTTAGTAAGTCCGGTTAAAACGCCAAACCCGTTATTGTAAGCGCCGCCGTTAGCGACCATATTATTTAACGAATGAATGTAGTTTGTGCTTATTGAAGCCGTCATCCAGCTAGAAACTATTCTATCAAGGTTAAACCTGAAACTCTCTTTATCATACTGCTGAGAGCGAATAATACCAGCCTGAGTATTCCATGAACCAGCTACAAAATATTTTGTCAGTTCGTCTCCGCCTGAAATTGAAAGATTCGTGCTTCCTCTTCCAGCTGTTTGGAAAATATCGTCCTGATAATCGTGTCTGTATACCGGATACAAAGTTTTATCCGTCGCAGAAGCTAATCTATATGGATAACTAATAAATTTTAATTTTTTTACAATCTGGTCATATCCAAAAGTAGTATTTAACCGGACTTTCATTTTACCGGCCTGACCGCGTTTTGTAAATATCTGGATAACGCCGTTGTTAGCGCGCGAGCCGTATAAAGCCGCGGCTGCCGCGCCTTTTACAACTTCCATATGGTCGATATCTTCCGGATCAATATCTGCAATTCTGTTTGAAGTATTTCCGCCCATATCAATCATCTGAGTTGAGCTGTTATCAACAATAATTCCATCAACAATATATAAAGGGTCTGACGTGCCAGAATATAGAGTAGAAAGACCTCTTAATCTTACAGAAGTTCCGCCGCCAGGAGAGCCGGAGTTAACCTGCACCATTGCGCCGGGAATTTTACCTGTTAATGCCGCGTCTATTTGCGTAACGCCTACTTTCTCAAGGTCTTTTGCCTGCAACGTGTTTATACTGTTGCCAAGACTTCTTTTTTCTACGGCTTCAGCGTTACCCGTTACAACTACCTGATCAAGTTGAAGAATATCTTCACGTAAAACAAAATTCATGTCTATGTGACCGCTTGTTTTAGGAAGAGTTTCCTTAATATTCTTATAACCTACGAATTTCACTTCTATGGTATTTGCTCCCGCTGGTAGTTTTTTGATTTCTAAGGTATATTTACCGTCGAGATCAGAACTCGTTCCATAGTTTGTCCCAGTCAACATTATTGCCGCGCCGGGTAAAGGGCTGTTTTCTTTATCTGTTACCTTCCCCTGTATAACAATTTGCGCATTTAGAAACGCGCAACTCGTAATAGCTAAAATTATTATGGTAAATAATTTTAATCTCATGCATTACTCCAACCTTGTTAATGATTAATTCAGTTATTTAGAAGATATTTATGAGAGCGTTCCGCTTCCAGTTATATGACGCTTAACAGTTTAAACATGTATCTGTAAATAATAACGCTATTCATAAATGCATATTAAGATTTATTTCCCGTTCTTTCAAGAAAAAAGATATGAATATATTATCCTTGATAATTAACATAAATAAAGCTAATTTTAATATTCAGGCAAATATGAAGTCACAGTTCAATTAGGCATAGTTATTTATGCATAAAGCTAAAGCATCCCCCCTTATAAAACTACATATAAATAGTTACTTTATTATCTTTAGCACGGCCTCGCCAATAATATGCGCAATATCGCTATAACTTAGAAGATGCGTATTTATAGTGATATTGTAAAGCAGCGGATCTTCTATATTTTGATTAAAGTTAGCATATACATAATTTTTACGGGCAGCGTCTTCTTTTTTTATAAATTCAATTGATTCTTCGCGCGTAAGCTGATATATTTTTATACAGTTATCAATTCGGTCTTCCAGCGGAGCCACTAAACGCACATGAAATGCATTCTGAAGTTTTGACGTAATTAAATTACCCGCTCTGCCCACAATGATAACATTACCCATACGCGCAAGCTGCAAAACAGTTTCGGTAGTTTTTTGGATCAGAGTCCAGCGCGGAGGATGAAGCCCAAGCATTTCCTGCACTACGGAAGTTATATTAGAATATTTATCTTCCTTCATATACTCGCTAACTTTTTCAGGCAGATTATGGTCTTCTATAACCTTGTTAATTAGATTTTTATCAAACGCCGCCCACTCTCCCTGATCCGGTTTTTTATTTTTGTTGAAAAAAGAGATTATATATTCGTTAAGTAATTCTGCGCAGCTGCCTGGCGCGCGTGAAATTGTAATGCACGGTCCTGGATTATATTTTACATTCGGTTTAGAAGAGTTTTTGGAGTGAAGTTCAATATACTGCCTGCATTTTTCAAAAGAACCTTTTGGTTGTTCCATCATATTCGTCTCCTGTTTATTTTTAGTTAAAAAATTACACAGAGCGTTTAAGAAGAATTTGCATAGAGCAAAAGAAATCCTCTGTCAATATATCGCTTTTAATATTAAGTGGAAATAAAAATCAATTCCCGTTTATTTTACTATGTTAAAAAATGAACAAAGAAAAATCCCTTTATTTATTTATCATTATGTAATATCTTTAACAAAACATTATTTTTAATTATAATTGAATACCAATACAACGACTACAATCAAAAATATTTTAATCTCCGCCTCTTGCCTTGTTTTACTGTTTAGCGCAGTTATACAAGCTCAGGATAGTTCCAAAAGTCTTGCATTCAAAGGAAATCTTCCCTTCTATAGAATCACGCTTTTTTATCCCACTACTATATATAACGATTTGTGGAATATTTTTAATCTGAATAAATCCGCAAACTCAGGCGATATGAACGCGCAGCATGAACTTGGAATAAGGTACCTAACCGGACAAGGAGTATTTGCCGATACGGTTAAATCGGCTTATTGGATAAAAAAAGCCGCAGACCAGAAACTTCCGCAGGCCTGCTATAATTACGGCATTTTGCTTAATAACGGCTGGGGACTTAAATGGGATCCTGTGGAAGCATATAAAAATTTTTTATATGCCGCCGAGCATGATATGCCTGAAGCTGAGTTTGCCGTTGGGATTATATATACGGACGATCTTGTAGTTGAAAGGAACTGGGACGCCGCTTATCTATGGATAAAAAAAGCCGCTGCTGCCGGTTCCAAACCAGCTAAAGAAGTGCTCCCCGAAATTGAAAAACGGACTTCTAAATCTATTATTAAAGATACCGCCATTAGCATTGCCCAAATTGACGAAACTATCAAAAGTAAAAGTATAGTCGATAATACCACAAAAAATAGCCAGAACTCGCGTTTGATGTTTTTGGATTTTAGCCAGGATACTACCGCCGAAATTACTACAGAAAATATCTGGGATGAATTTGCAAAAGTTGTTAAGTCCATAAATCCGGAAGACACGCTTTTGATAAAGGACGCCTATCCTGAAGATATTTCGGACTCTTTATATCAAATCATCTATCAGTACGGCAACTATGACAGCCCGGAAGCCCTTACTTTACTTGGACGTTTTTTTGAAAAAGGGATATATGTTAAAAAAAGTGCAGTTGAAGCCATAGTTTGTTACTTACGAGCCGCAAGATTAGATTCTCCTTTTGCTCCTCATCTATTATGGAAAATGATGAAGTCAAAAGAACACACGCGAGAATTAAAAGCCCGAATAGAAAAAAACGACCCGGAAGCAAAATATGCATGGTCCGGTTTATTTGCCTTCGGCCTGGACAACCAAATTACCCGGGATGACGCGTTTAAATTTTTACAACAGGCGGCATTGCAAAATCATCTCCCTTCAATGATAGAAATTGGCTCCTGCTATTATACAGGAAGTCTTGTGGCGCGTGATAAAGCTAAAGCTATGGAAAAATGGAAATATGCCGCAGCTATTGGCAGCAACGAAGCAAAAATAAGAACGCTTATAACTGAAGTTTTGAATAACGAAGAAATTGATTTAAACGTAAACGACGTCTTTCTTATAGCCAAAGAGTTGGAAAAGAAAGGTTCCATAATGGCGCAAACAGCTTATGCGCTATGTTTTGAAAAAGGCTTAGGAACTAAGACAGACGAGGTAAAAGCGGCTAAGTACTTCCGTTCTGCGGCTCAACGCGGCAGCCGTTACGCATATGATGAATTAAAGAGACTTTATGCTAGTTATAAATAATATGGCTGTCCTAAATGCGAGTTTACTTATAAAGAATTTAGTCCGCCTCGTCCTTCAATAGACGCCGCGCTTCGACTATCGCTCAGCGCGACTAACAAACATAACCACGATTAAAGTAAACAGCGCTTTACCTTTTTTTACCTGGTTCCGGCGGATGCGATTTTTTCATTCTTAACATTTCCGCCTCCAATGTCGCTTTTTGTTTGGGGTCAATTGCATTGCCCAGCTCTACCCTCATCGAATCCATTATTTGAGAAACGACGTCCATACTTTTCATTCTAGCGTTCTCAATTTTTTCATGGTACCGAAATAAAAGAGAATCGACTATAGGTTTTTGACGTTGATCCGGTTTTATAATTCCATCGAATATATGCACAAAACCCTGGGGTTTTCTAAAAGCGTCCATTTTATCAAATTCTTTTTGTATCGAAATTTCGCTTATTTCGAACCCAATTCCAGCGCCAATAATTAGCGCCGCAAAAATTATTAATGTCGATTTAACATTGGTTTTCATTATTTATTACTCCTAAGTAAATCGCTTACAGGATCATAAGCATATTCAATGCCGTATTTTGATTTTCCAAACAAATTTTCAATAGAATGATTATTGCCGCTTTTTAAATTATATGACAATAATAAGATTAGAATAAACATAGCCGCAAAACCAATTTGTCTGAATGATAAAGCAAGCGTATTAGACCAGAGGGATAAATTTTCATCTACGATTCCGGTATAATTCAACTTGGTTAGGAGTCGCTCTTCAAAGAAAGGCTTAAAGGAAGTTACGGCGCTTTCTTCAACTGCCTTTCTAATCCGGTTTATCTGCCTAAAGTCGCTCCTAAGCTCGTCTGAATTTTGCAATTCATTTTCTAACAGTTCGTCTTCAAGTAATGGAAGGGAGCTGTCGAGACTTTTGTAAAGCAGTGTTTCTATTTTTTTATTTTTCATAAGTCTGACATATATGGTTGAATATATTCCTTTAATTTTTTTTGCGCCCTGGCTAAGCGGGAAAGCGCAGTGCCCAAAGGCAAATTAAGAATTTTAGCCGTCTCTTCAGTCGAGTAACCGTCTACTAATCTAAGAACCAAAACAGAACGATATTTAGTATTTAAAGTCTGCAAAGCCTTTTGTATAATTTCTTTATTCTCGCCTGACTTTTCGTGCGAAGCGGGATCTGCAATATCGGAACCGTTCTCTAACATTTCGTTATACGAAAAAAATCTTCTTAATTTTCTTCTTTTAATTTCGTTCAGCGATAAATTAATTGCAATACGCGTCAGATAAGTGCCTAAGGCAGAATCGCCTCTGAAGTTTTTCATGGTTTTATAGAACCTTATAAATACTTCCTGCCCAATATCATCAGCATCGTCGCACTTTCCAATCATACCATAGATAGTAGAGGCAATTTTCGATTTATGACGCCGTACAATTTCAGTAAAAGCGGATTGATCGCCGTTTATTGACAATTCAACCAGCTCAAAATCTGTTTGTCTTTTGGCTTCTGAATTATTTACCAATCGATATCCTTTTTTGAAGTACTTCAATTATTAGACAATGGAATAGAATTATTTATTCCATTTATTATTAAACCGCCTGAACATGTAGATAAGGTTTTAGTAAAGATAAAAAATATTTTGATTAAAAAGCAATAAAGAGGAAATATGCGTTGTCTAACCTGTAAATCATCCATAAACGCATTGGAAAGCAAAAATGAAAAAGAAAGTAATAATCATCTCCCTGGCGGCGCTTGTTGTAATACTTGCCTCGTATTTTTTATTCTTCCAGGGAAGTAAAGCAAAAGAAAGTTACACTTTTGGCGAAGTTACCAACGGAGACCTTAATGTTGTTATCACAAGTTCCGGAACTCTTCAGGCGACTTCAACTGTCGACGTAGGCACGCAGGTTTCCGGCAAGATAACAAAGCTATATGCCGATTTTAACAGCGAAGTAAAGAAAGGACAGCTTCTTGCAGTTATAGATACAACAACGCTTGTAGCCCAGGTAAAAGACGCGCAGGCAAATCTGATTAAAGCCAAAGCTACATATCAGCAAAAAACTGCCATTCACGAAAGGAATAAGAAACTTTATGAAAAAAAGATGATTTCCGATCTTGATTTTATTCAGTCGCAAACGGATTGTCAAACAACTCTGTCCGATTTGAAATCGGCTGAACTTGCAGTAAAAAAAGCTAAAACAAACCTCGATTACGCTTTTATTTATGCTCCCATTGCCGGACGCGTTATCAATAGAGCCGTTGAACAAGGGCAGACTGTAACCGCCAGCATGTCTACGCCTACTTTGTTTACTATTGCAGAAGATCTTTCTTCTATGAGAATTTTGGCCAATGTTGATGAAAGCGATATTGGAAATATTAAAGAAGGACAACAAGTTAAGTTCACTGTTCAGACTTATTCAGGCAAATCGTTTGAAGGAACTGTAACGCAAATACGGCTTCAACCAACTACGTCTTCCAACGTAGTTAATTATACTGTTGTTATACACGCAGATAATAAAGAACAATTACTTTTGCCGGGTATGACGGCTACAGTTGATTTTTATGTAGACCACAGAGATAAAGCGCTTCTTATTCCAAATACCGCTTTACGGTTTGAACCTTCGGATGAACTGATGGCAGAGCTTAAAAAAGATATGGCTAATGATTTTAAGAATATGTCTTCCGACGCCAAAAATAAAATGAAAAACCAGGCTCCTCCAGCTCCTAATAAATCAATCTCCAAAGACAGCATGACGCGCATATATTATATGGACGCTAACGGCAAAATCAAAATTGCTCCAATTATTATTGGAATCACAGACGGCAAAAACACAGAAGTCTTGATAAGCAAAGACCTAAAAGCCGGGATGAAAATTATTACAGGTTCTCAGGACGAATCAACATCTACATCTACAAAAACTAAAAGTACGAACACGATGCAACAAAACGGGCCGCCCCCAATGATGATGTAATAATTGTAAAAACTAAGAGAATAAAATGGAAAATGAAGTAATAAAAACTGTAAATCTGACTAAAACCTATAAAGTTGGAGAAATTGAGGTTCCCGCTCTTAAAGCGCTTAACCTGACTATAACCAAAGGAGAGTTCGTGGCTATAATGGGCGCTTCCGGTTCTGGCAAGTCAACTCTGATGAACCTGCTGGGATGCTTAGACGTGCCATCCGGCGGCGATTATCTTCTTGACGGCATTAATACCAGCGGATTAACTAAAAACGAATACGCCGACATCAGGAACCGAAAAATCGGTTTTGTATTCCAAGGGTTCAATCTTTTGCCGCGCACTACAGCATTGGAAAATGTAGAACTGCCGCTTTTATATAACCGGACAGAAAAAATAAAAAATCCGCAGGAGATTGCTCTAAAGGCTCTTGAAAGAGTCGGTCTGGCAGATAGAGTTTATCACATTCCCAATCAGCTTTCCGGCGGTCAGCAGCAAAGAGTTGCTCTTGCCAGATCATTGGTAAACAAACCAGCTCTTATTTTAGCGGATGAGCCGACTGGCAATCTTGACAGCAAAACGTCAATTGAAGTTTTTCGTCTGTTTCAGGAACTGAACAAGGAAGGCATTACAATTGTTATGGTTACTCACGAAAGAGATTTTGCGGCATTTGCCAAAAGAATAGTTGAAATGAAAGACGGTAAAAGAGTAAAAGACTTTTTGATAAAGGAAAGATTAGACGCCAGGGAAGAACTTGAGCGGGTTAATTCTGAAATAACTGTTGATGAAATCATTGACGATAATGAATTATAAGGATTAGAAATGCAAACAAAAACAATTCTTAAATCGGCCGTTAAAAGCATAATAAAATCAAGGATGCGCAGCCTTCTTACGGCGCTTGGAATTATAATCGGCGTTGCGGCAGTCGTTGTGATGGTAGCTATTGGAGACGGAGCGCAGCAGAAAGTAGAACAACAAATTGAATCGCTCGGCTCAAATCTGATAATAATTTCGCCTGGCACGTCTAACGCATCAGGAGTCCGCGGCGGCATGGGCACGTTTAATAAATTTACTTTAGACGACGTCGATAAAATAAAAACGGAAGCTACGCTTATTAAAGGAGTTTCTCCTTTAGTCCGTTCAGGCGGACAGGTAATAGGCGGTTCTGGAAACTGGTTTACTCAAATTCAGGGCGTATCTCCGGATTATCTTTCTATACGTTCATGGGCATTAGAAAGCGGAGCGTTTTTTACAGATAGAGACGTAACGGCAAGGTCTAAAGTCTGCGTGCTTGGTTCTGAAGTCGTAGCGAATCTTTTTGCCAATGTTGATCCAATAGGCAAACAGATAAGGATTAAAAATGTTCCTTTTAAAATAATCGGCGTATTAAAATCCAAAGGCCAGACAGGCGTTGGAACAAGCAACGACGATATTATTCTTGCTCCTTCAAGAACTGTTTTAGACCGCCTTTCCGGAGGCAGATTTATCAGTTCAATTCAGGCAAGCGCCGCTTCAAGCGCAAAAAGCGCCGCCGCTCAGGCTGAACTCAAAAGCATAATGCGCGAGTCTCACAAGCTGAATAAAGGAGAAGAAGACGACTTTACGATTAAAGATCAGTCCGATTTAGCCGAAGCTGCAACTGCAACAGCAAAAGTGCTTACTATGCTTCTTGCTTCTGTGGCGGGCGTTTCTTTAGTGGTTGGAGGCATTGGCATAATGAATATTATGCTTGTATCCGTAACTGAAAGAACTAGAGAAATTGGCATTCGTCTTTCAATCGGCGCAAGAGGCTCCGATATAATGATACAGTTCCTTACCGAAGCTACTGTGTTAAGCATGGCGGGAGGCACAATAGGCGTCGCCCTTTCGTTCCTGATTACTTACATACTTAACAATTATACGGATCAAACTGCTTACATAAAACCAGGGATCATATTAATTGCCTTTGGCTTTGCCGGAGCGATAGGAATATTTTTTGGATTTTACCCGGCAAAAAAAGCCGCTGCTCTTAACCCTATTGACGCGCTTAGATACGAATAATTTCTGAAGCGATTAAAATAAATTCTTTTTTGGTTATTTAGTTTTATCAAAAGGGAATAAAAGCAGGGGGTGTTTTTGTCTAATGTATTGAGTTTGAAAGAAATAATTTTTGTCCTAAACATAGCGTTTCGGTTTTAGAAAGATAAAGTGAAACTAATAGGGCGCAATGGGAACTAACGTTGCGCTCCTAACTTGCGTTCGGCGCAACTTCAATGTTGGTTTAGAAAATATTTGCGATACTACTAATAGCTGCGCAGTCTGCAATGGCAGGACATTGTAGGAAAGTTTGATTTTACAATTCCCTAATCATTTGGCTGATTTTTATAATTCATTTTATCTATAATTTTACTTCGCTTATTGTTTTTAATATAGGTTTCTAAAAAAGTATGATATCCGCCCCAATAAGAATGAGCAAAGAGCCATTGAACGTGATTCAGAAAATAGATATTGATTTCTTTAATGAAAATGATTCGGGGCTTTTAGTTATTAAGTTAGAAGATTTATTCAAAAAATATGACTCCATCATTCAGAAACCGCGCCGCGTCTCTTTTTATCAAATAGCGCTAATTACAGACGGGCAAGGTTCAATTTGTATAGATTCTTTTAAGTATAATTTTAAGCCCAGATCATTATTAGCCGTTTCAAACGGACAGGTTATCGTAATTGAAGACGCAAAAAATATCAAAGGATATGCTATATGTTTTTCTGAAGAATATATCTATAAATATCCGGACGATCTCCAGTGGATAAACAGCCTTAAATTATTCGATCCATTGGGCGATTCATTTTTAATTGATTTGTGCGATTCGGAATTTTCTGAACTTATTAATACTATTAAAAGAATTGAATCGGAAATAAACACAGTTGACAACTATGCGAAAGACGAAATCCTTATCAATACAATTAAAACATTAGTAATAATTTCCGAAAGAATTAAACGGACTAAAAACGACAATTACAAAACCGACGACCGCAACTCCGATTATGCGGCTCAATTTAGGAAAAAATTAGAAGAGCATTATCGCGAGTCTCGCATGGTTAATTTTTACGCCGGAAATCTGAGCGTTACTTCTAAAAAACTAAACCGGGTAACGTGCAGTTATTTTGGCAGATCAGTTAAACAAATAATAGAAGAAAGAGTAATCCTTGAAATTAAACGCCTCTTAATCCATAGTAATCAATCAGTAAAAGAAATTGGCTGCTCGCTTGGATTTAACGATCCGACAAACTTCAATAAGTTTTTCAAAAAATATATGAAGCTTACCCCCACTGAATACCGCGCCCAGAATAAATAGCAGCAAAAGGACAACAAAAGGGCGCGTTTTTACCATTATATATAACATCTATTTACCGATAATTTTTATTAGAAAGCCAAAGTTATGGCCGACTTGCTTAATAAAAACTAACAAAAGGAGTATTACAATGGTAAGCAGTATTAGCGGTTCAAGTTCGTACCAGTATCAGACGCAAACAGATACTAAACTAACAGACGCTCAAAAAACAAAACTCGCAGACATCATTTCCAAATATGATCCGGACAATATGACGGCGTCAAGCACAAAATCTATGATGGATGAGATTAAAAATGCCGGAATCACCCCAAGCAAAGACTTAGGCGAAACTTTAAATAAAGCCGGTTTTAAACCTCCGGAAAAACCAGCTGACGCAACACAGAGCGCTACTACTTCTACAAGTTCTTCTACAACTACAACTTCTTCTTCTACAGTTTCTTCTTCAAGCGACGACTTGAAATCGCAAGTATTAGACTTGCTTACTAAAGAAGGAGCTACAAATATTAGCGATGACGATATTAACGCGTTCATCTCAAATCTTAAAAGTTCATCGGATTCAGATCAGGGAACAATAGTAGATCAATTCGCCTGATTAGAGCTTCAGCAGTTCCATCTTATACAATCATTCGGAGCTCCAAGAAATATCCCGGGGATAAATTTATGCGAAATTTATCCCCTTTTTTACGCCTCTCTTTGCGTCTGCTTAACCTTCCATTTAATCTTACTTAACAATTTCATAACCTTCGGTTAACATTTTATTAACATTCAAAACATAAATTATGACAAAAATAATTAAAGAGAATATGTGATATGCCGAGGATAAGCGGATCGTTTATATTTTTAGGATTTTAAAAAAATATCAGCTCTGAAATTGAAAAAATAATACAAACGAGACATTTTTGCCGCCGCTAAGAGTGATGATATTATAATTTAGGGAAAACGCTTATTCCGATTACTGTATCCGGAGTAAACGTAATGTTATGTCTTTCCATAATAAACCATCGAATATGATTTCATTTAACCGCCGGCGCCGGGACTTTTGGGTTTATCGCATAGAGAATTTTAGGACTATAGAATTGGTAATAAAAACAGATATTAATACCGCTGAAATCAGCGTTCTGCTTGCAGACGGCAATATTGAAAATACAGAGTTTCTTAAATCTGATCTTATAGAAAAAGGTTATAAAATTATCACGGCCAACAATGATAAAGACGCTCTTGCAAAGCTTAGTCTTAAACCGGATTTGGTAATCGTTGACGCCTTCATTCCCTTTATCGGAGGTTATGAAATTTGCCGAAAAATCCGCAGAAAAGAAGAGTTTAGAAATATTCCTGTGATTTTGTTAACGGACGATTATTCCGAGATTGACGAAGTCCGCGCATTTAACGTAGGCGCAAACGATTTTTTACTAAAACCAATTTCGGTTAATAAAATATCCGCTCGCATACGGTCGAACCTGCGAAAAATAAATAGGCATTATGAACCTCGTAACTTTTCATTCGACATAATAGCCGGACCGTTGGTTATCAACAGGGAAGAATACACCGTCTCTCTGCATGGAGCTATGCTGAAACTGCAAAAAAAAGAATTTGAACTTCTTTATTATTTGGCTTCGAATCCCGGAACGGTATTTAACCGGACTCATTTATTAGAAAATGTCTGGGAAAATAATATCTTTGTAATGGAACGGACCATAGACGTTCATCTGTTAAATATTAGAAAGAAGCTCGGCAAATACTCCTCGTTAATTGAAACTATAAAAGGCGTAGGTTACAGGTTTAATGACGGTTTAAATTAATCGGGGAAATATCTGGCGGGAACTATTGCGAGCTTAATATTAACAACTCCATAATTATCCGCCTATTTGAACTTATTGTAATAATTCGTATCTTCGAATAAATTAAGGTTCAGCATAGCTTTAGCCTTAATTTTTAATGTAAAACTAAGAAAAGGAAATATATGAAATTAAACGTAGCATTAGTAGCTCACGACCAGAAGAAACAAGATCTGGCTGAATGGGCTAAGTATAATAAGGAATCTCTTATACAACATCATTTAATAGCAACCGGCACCACAGGCAGCACATTAGAGACTGTATTAGACGTGCCAATAGAAAGACTTCATTCCGGACCTTTAGGAGGCGATCAGGAAATAGGCGCAAAAATTGTGAACGACTTAATTGACGTGCTGATTTTCTTTTGGGATCCTATGGACGCTCATCCGCATGAACCTGACGTAAGAGCGCTTCTTAGGTTAGCAGTGCTTTATAACATCCCTACTGCCAGCAACAGAAAAACAGCCGATATGCTTATTTCTTCTTCTTTATTCGGAGAGCATATTAAAAGAGAAGCCCATACTGTTGTTACGGCTTCCAATGCTTAGCGTAAATGATGCGGAATCTATATCAGTAATAGACGAACTTCCGCTTTGGTCTGCTCCTTTTGGGCTAAAGCTATTGGAAGTAATAATTCTAAAGCCAAATGCCGCTCTGTTGGACGTTGGATGCGGCTTTGGCTTTCCGCTTATTGAAATTGCACAGCGTCTTGGCTCCTCTTGCAAAGCTTATGGTATTGACCCCTGGGAACAGGCGCTTGAACGCATAAGAATTAAAATAAAACAGTACGACTTTAAAAATATAGAAGTTTTTAACAGCCCAGCTGAAAACATGCCGTTTGAAAATGATTTCTTTGATTTGATTGTTTCTAATAATGGGCTAAATAACGTTCAGAATATTCAGTGTTCGCTTAATGGATGCGCAAGAGTCGCAAAAAAGGGAGCTCAGTTTGTGTTTACGTTAAATCTGGAAGAATCAATGATTGCGTTTTATTCAGCTTTTGAAAAAGTCCTTTTGCAAAATGGAATGACGGAAGAAATTTCTAAGATGAAAGCGCATATTTACGAAAAAAGAAGACCAATAAAAGAGATAGAATCCATGGTAAAAAAAGCGGGGTTTTCTATTAATGATACATTTTATGATAGTTTTAATATCAGATTTTTGGACGCAGAAGCTATGTTTAACCACTCTTTTATAAAGAATTGGTTTTTAGGTTCCTGGGAAAAGCTTTTATCGCCCGGAGACGTCGCGCCAATTTTCAGCCAGATAAAAACAGAGCTGAATAACTCCGCCGCCCGGGATGGAGAAATTAGCCTGTATATACCATTTGCAACTGTTAATTGCGTAAAAATATAACGGGACAAAATTAATTATTTTTATCCCCACAAAACCGCTTTCCTGTTTTTCTTACTTCCGGATCCGGGTCGGAGAGTATCCTCTGTTTAAGCTTTTCTGACATTGTTCCTTTATTCAGAGCTAGGCTTCTTATGGCTTCCCATCTTAACTGAGGGGAAGCGTTATTTAAAATTGTTTCCGTTAGTATTTTATTTACCCGTTCCGATTGGAACGATTCAAACGCCCGAATCAGTTTCCATTTAATAAGATTATCATCAGAAAATTTATGATATGTTTTTATTAAAACTTCTTCCAGCGATTTATCGTTAAAGTAAAAAGAGATATGCCCGGCTGCGTCTATAGCTTCAAGAAGCGCCCGGCGCTCGCCTGATTCAATAACGAATTTTAAATACTTAAGAGCCGGAGCTCCAATTCGCATTATTGTACGCGCAGCAATATCGTGCGGCAAAGGATAGCTTATTTTATAAAAACCAAGGTCTGGAAGCGCCTTATGCTGATTATTTCCTACTTCGCCAAGCAGCTTAACAAGCTCCGGCATGGCAGGTTCGCCAATGGAAGCCAGCGTTTCTGTAATAGCAATTTTTGTATACAGCGCTTTTTCTTTTTTCAGGGTTTCGCAAAGGGGAATAACCGCGCTTATGCATCTCCTTTCGCCAAGTATTTTTGCCGCAGCAGTTCTCTCCTGCGGATTAAAGCTTGCAAGCAGCGCCGCAAGTTTGTCATCCGGTAAAGAAGAGTATTGTCCAATAAATTCGCTTTGCGCTTCGCCTCTGGCTGCTCTGTTTTTGTCTGTGCTTTTCAAATATAATCCGATTCTTTTTTGTATAGATATTGAATTCTATCCTTAAAACCAAAGTTAAAAATTAATTTTGCAATTAAATATTCTTCTCCAGTTTTTCCATTCGTTTTCTTTGTCCTTTTTTATTAAAAATAATTAATTATATTATTACGTTTGCAAAGTTTTAATAAAATAATTATGGTAATAATTTAACGCGCTCCTAAAAAAACAGGACGTTTACTTAACCGGAGTTGATCTAATGAAACATTATTACAAAAAATGTAAAATGCTTTATATCCTTTTTTTCACGTTACTTTTTTGCGGTTTAGCGGCTCCACAGGCTAATAAAAAGCAGGCGGCAGAATTATCAGGCATTTGGCTAGGAAAGCTGAATGTTAACTCTGTAGAGATGCGCCTGGTTTTAAAATTTAACGCCGATAAAAAGGGAAAACTCAACGCGGCATTAGTCAGCCCCGACCAGGGACCGGGAGATATCCCCGCCGATACGGTTATTCTAAATAGAGACCAAATAAAAGTAAGCGTTAAATCTGTAAAAGGTTATTTTGAAGGGAAATATGATTCAAAAGGAAAGAAACTTATCGGCGCATGGAATCAGATGGGAATGAACCTTCCAATTACAATGGCAAAAGTCGATAAAATTGAAGGTCCCAAACGCCCGCAGAATCCTGTAAAACCTTACCCATATAAAGAAGAAGAAGTTGTAATTGAAGACGCTATTGACGCAGTTAAACTAGCCGGAACGCTTACGCTGCCTAAAACGGCAGGTCCTTACCCAGTTGTTGTTCTTATTACCGGCTCCGGCCAGCAGGATAGG
>WSSedL1CaDRAFT_10000589_pt1 | contig 25058 bp, 20 predicted proteins | sample WetSurSL1Cattail_FD_9464 | JGI IMG/M metagenome (IMG submission 9464)
TTGTTTTTATGGCTTTTAATTTAAGATGGGTGCTTGTTTCGTTACTGGCAGGAGTTTTTTTCAATATATCGTCAATTAACGCTAATCCTAATTGGTATAACGACTACGATGTAAAATGGTACTGCATAGATGTTCATTGCAATGATACCTGTGCTTATATTTATGGCAATTCTTCCATGTTGGTAATGCTTATGAGAGATTTACCAGATACTGTCAATTTTGAACTTGCCGATAATTGCAAAATTGATTCCGTTTTTATAAATCAGCAAAGAACTGATTTTTATCGTTGTAAGGATCTTATTAAGGCTTTCTACCCAAAAGGACATACCGGTGATTTACTTAAAATTCAGGTATTCTATAGTGCAAGCAGTTCTGAGTCCAGTTTTTTTTCATCTTTTTCAAGCAAAGTGGATCCTAATTGGAATACACATGTAACCTGGACTCTTTCTGAACCTTTTGGGGCTCCAAACTGGTTTCCATGTAAGCAATCTCTTTCGGATAAGGCCGATTCTGTTGAAGTCAGGGTTAGTGTCCCCGGAAATTTAAAAGCCGGCTCTAATGGTTTGTTAATGCAAGTTAATAAATTGAAAAGTGGCGAACTGCAATATGTCTGGAAATCAAAATATCCTACGGCATTTTATCTCATTTCGTTTAGTGTTGCAGATTATAACGATTATAGCTTTTATGCTAATCTTGGAGGCTCCGATTCTGTTTTGGTACAAAATTATGTTTATAATCGTCCTGGATTTTTGGATCGAAATAAAAAAAAGATAGATGCTACAGCCGATTTTTTAAAGCTATATTCCAAATTATATGGCATCTATCCGTTTAAAAATGAAAAATATGGACATTGTATAGCTCCAATGGGAGGGGGAATGGAGCACCAAACCATGACAACTCTTTCCGGTTTTGGATATGATTTAATTTCTCATGAATTATCCCATCAATGGTTTGGAGACCTTGTTACCTGTGCTTCGTGGAATGATATCTGGGTTAACGAAGGTTTTGCATCTTACTCCGAATACCTGGCTATTGAATATCTTAAATCTAAATCTTTGGCTGATAAATGGATGGAGAAGGCTCATGAATATGCATCCTATTCAAAGCATGAAAGCCTTTACATTCCGGATAACGAAGTAAAAGACGAAAACCGGATTTTTAATTATTATGTTACTTACAAAAAGGGAGCTTCAATTATTCACATGCTTCGGAATGAAATAAATAACGATTCAGTGTTTTTTAACATCATAAGAACTTACTTGTCTGCCTATTCTTTTAAATGCGCCAGTGCCACAGATTTTATAAATATTGTCAACGAAAAAACAGGGAAAGATTTTAGTTGGTTTTTTAAACAATGGTATTATGGTAAAGGCTATCCGGAAAGTAATTTTTTCTGGAACCAGGATAACGATTCTGTTTATTTCTATTCTAAATGTTGCCCGACAGACAGTTTCACCCCGGTTTACAAGTTAAAATATAATTTAAAAGTTTCTTTTGAAGGTAGAGACTCAATTGTTAATGTCGCACAATTTTCTAATGATACTGTTATTATTTTTAAAGTTTCAGGAGTTGTAAATAATATTAGTGTAAATGATGACAATGTTGCTTTATTAAAAGTTATATCAGTTAATAAGGTTATGGAATTACCTACAAATGACCGGTTGTTTGAAGCAAAATTTTCAGAGGATAAAAAAGTAATAAAGATTCATTTCGATAAAAAATTATCTAAAAAACTATTAGTAAAAGTCTCTAATATGGATGGTAATATCTTATTTTACAATCAAGTTAAAAATAAAAACGATATTACTATTGATGCTAAAAATATGGGGAAAGGTTTTTTTTACTTGCAAATTTATTATTTGGATAAGATATTTGTCAGAATATTTGAAAACTCCTGAATTATGGAGTATTTTTAATTTTTAATGATAAATTTATGTATAATCTTATTCTTAGAAACAAAGCCTTTTTAATTCCCTATTCCATTGTATTGTTGGTCATTTTATTTTTTCTGGTACATTATTCTAAAGCAGAAATTCATTTATTTATAAATCATTTTCACAATCCGGTTGCTGATATTTTTTTTAAATACCTTACCTATCTGGGTGATGGAATTACTTTACCGTTGTATTTACTATTTATGGTTATGATTCGGTTTAGGCATGCTATTTTGCTAATAGTAGTATTTCTTTTATCAGGATTAATTGTTCAGATTTTAAAGAGAGCATTTTTCGAAGATGTAATGCGACCAGCCGGATATTTTAAAGGTATTGCTGATTTATATTTTGTACCAGGTGTTGTCCAAAATTGTTGTAAAAGTTTTCCTTCCGGACATTCGGCCACAGCTTTTGGATTAATGATTAGCTTTTGTTTTGCATTAAAAAATAACGGAGTTAAATTCTTAACTTTTGTATTTGCTTGTTTAATAGCATATTCCCGAATGTATTTATCTCAACATTTTCTGGTAGATATCACTGTTGGTTCTTTAATAGGTACCATCACCGCGTTAGTATTGGAGTTTTATAACGGGAAATTTACGGCTACATGGCTGGATGAAAATATTTTAAATTATTTAAAAAAATAATAACGAATAAATAACACTGTAATCAATTCACGATTACATTTGGTCGATTTTTCAACCTTTAATATTTATTCTTTATTTAATTAAATGAAATGTTTTATTGTAACAACTATATTGTTGTTTATCTGCGCTTTACCTACTTTTTCTCAGGAAGAGAAATTTATTGACGATACTTTGGTTCAAGCCAAAGTGGCTAATGGTGCTAAAGTCTACACCATTAATGATTCTGTAAAATATTTGTATACGAAACCTACGCGGTTTAAGTATGTGAAATATGCGGCTCAGGATTTGTACGAAGGTCCTAAAATGTTGTTTAAAAAGGAAAGCATTTGGCCAGTTGTAGGTGTTACTGCCGGAACTTTAGGTTTAATTGCCTGTGATGAGGAAATTACAAAGAACGTGCGCAAATTTTGTAGTTTTATGAACCTTTCAAGATCTAATAACGCCAAAAATATATCTTCGGTAGATCAATTGGCTGTATTTGTTCCTACAGATATACCGACCGGTTTGTATTATATTGGCGATGGGTATACTGAACTTCTGGTTAATGGGAGTTTTTATCTCTATGGTTTAGTTAAAAAGGATAACAGAGCATTGCGTACCGCTTCTCAGCTTTCCGAAGGTCTTATTTCAGTAGGAATATGGGTGCAAATATTAAAGCATGTAGCAGGTCGGTCTACAGCTAATTCCAATAATAGTAAAGATCGTTGGAGATGGCTGCCCAATCCTTTTGTATATGCAAAGCACGTTCCTAGTTATGATGCTTTTCCTTCCGGACATCTATCCATTGGAATGACCACTGTTACTATTATAGCATTAAATTATCCCGAGAAAAAATTTATTAAACCAGTAGGGTACTCTTTACTTGGTTTATGCGGTTTACAAATGATTAATAATGGTGTTCACTGGGCCGGAGATTATCCTTTAGCAATTCTTATGGGATATGGATTTGGTAAATTGATTGTTAACAGAGATCGTTTACGGATTAAGAAAACAGAAAGGGATATTTTAACTGGTAACAATAATAAACCTCAACTTAAATTAAGCCCAACATTCCTTGATAATCGTACTCCCGGAATGAGTCTTTCGTTAAGGTTCTAAAAATATGTTGTAGAATACAAAAAATTATGAAAGCATTTGTAGGTTTTTTATACATTTACAGGTAAGAAAATAACCACCAATTGCTTTCATAATTAAATGATCTATTTTAAATATTTTATTAAAGTCTGCTTTTGTTTAGCTTTCTTTATACTAGTAAATACAGCATTTGCACAACAAATTGGCACTTCCGGTAATTCTGAATACCTCTCTGTTGATTCGTTAATTAATCGTTATGAGAAATTAAAGAGAATACGAATTTATTATCAACCGGAATGGTTTGAGAATAAAAAAGTACATGTCTCCACACTTAACTTTTCCTTAGATGAGTTTTTATATAAACTCACACAATCGGGCAAATGTTCATTAATTGCCATTGACTCTTCATCCTTTGTTTTGGTTTTACCACAGGTAACATCTGACCTTTCGAAAGAGGATGTAAATTCTGTAATTCTGATTGGTAAGATGCAGGATTATGGGAAATACAAAAAAGCGACTATAAGCGGAAAGATTGTAGATGGCAAAAATGGAGACCCGTTGCCTGGTGCATCTTTATTTATTGAGAAAATTAATGCCCGCAGCACTTCTGATAAAAATGGCAACTATTCGATGGAAGTTCCTGTTGGTGAATATGATGTAAAGTTGAATTTTGTCGGTTTTCAGGAATCTTCCAGAAAAATTAAACTCGTTAGTCCGGGTAAAACTAATTTCGAGCTTTTTGAAAAATCGGTAAATCTTAATGAAGTGGTTGTTACTTCAGAAAGAGCAGAACAAAATGTATCGCGGACGCAAATGAGCCTTGTTAAAATGGATGCTAAAACAATTAAAGAACTTCCTGTTTCTTTAGGCGAAGTTGATATTATAAAAAGTGTTACTTTATTACCCGGCGTTCAGTCTACCGGTGAGTTTGGTACCGGTTTCTTTGTAAGAGGCGGTGGAGCCGACCAAAACCTGATACTTTTGGAAGATGAGCCTGTTTTTAATTCTTCTCATCTTTTTGGTTTAACCTCTATTGTCAATCCGGATGGAATCGCAAATGTTACTCTATATAAAGGAGGTATTCCGGCTAAATATGGTGAGCGGGCATCTTCTGTTCTTGATATTCGTTTAGGATCCAGTAACCAGGATGAATCGAAGGTTAAAGGAAGTATTGGATTGATAAATAGTAAAATAAATATGGATATCCCTTTTGCGAAAAATAAAGCTAATCTTTTCCTGGGAGGAAGAACAACTTATTCGGATTGGATTTTACATAAAACTTCAGACATTGATTTGATGAACAGCTCTGCAAGGTTTTCGGATTTGAATGCTTTGTTTGTTTATAACCTTAATAAAAATAATAAAATAACGCTCTTTGGATATTATAGCAAAGACCGGTTTAAAATAAGTAATTCTGAAGACTATTCCTATTTTAATACACTTGCCTCTTTTAGATGGAACCATGTTTTTAGCAGAAATGTTTCTTCTGTTTTTGTTACAGGCTTCAGTAAATATAATTATGATATGTCTGAAGTAGATTCCACTCAGCGCGACGAGAGTTATAAGATTAAATCATCGTTACTTTATAAAAATTTAAAATATAATGTAAACTGGACTCCCGGACATAATCATTCTATTGATTTAGGTGTAAATGGAATTTTGTATAATGAAAATTCCGGAGAATTATCTCCCTACGATACCGTTTCATTAGTTTCGCCCATAAAAATTGCTTCAGAAAAAGCCCTTGAATATGGAATCTATGCCAGCGACAATATTACTATTTCCGATAAGCTGGGTGTTGAAGTTGGGCTTAGGTATTCAGGCTATGAGTTTTTAGGACCAGCAGCAGTATATTCTTACGAAGCCAATCAACCCAAATCGGAAGAAACAATTTATGATACTGTTTATTATGGAAACAACAAGAAAGTTGCCGGATATTCTGGCCTCGAACCCAGAGTTTCTGTTCGTTTTACTCTTAACGGTAATAGTTCTCTGAAAGCCAGTTACAACAGAGTTAATCAATATATTAACTTAGTATCCAACACAACGGTTTCTAACCCCTCTGATATTTGGAAACTTAGTGATAAATATGTTAAACCTTTAATTTGCGATCAGTTTGCATTGGGTTATTTCAGAAATTTTAAAAATAATATGTTTGAAACTTCGGTTGAACTATATTACAAAAAACTGAAGAATATAATTGAATACAAAGATGGTGCATCGTTAGTTGTAAATCCTACTCTCGATGCAGATCTTCTTAATGCCAGAGGGTACAATTATGGGATGGAATTATATTTGAAAAAATCAACCGGAAGATTAACGGGTTGGTTAACCTATACTTATTCTCGTTCAATGAGACAGACTTACAGTTCTAATTCTTCCGAACAGATAAACAATAATGCCTATTTTCCTTCGGTATATGATAAGCCTCATAATTTTAACTGGATTGGTAATTATCACATTTCACGCCGGTGGAGATTTTCGTGGTCCTTCTCATACAGTACAGGCAGACCGGTAACTTTACCCGAATATAAATATTATGTAGGGAATTATGAATTGGTTTATTATTCAGACCGGAATAAATATCGTTTACCCGATTATCACCGCCTCGATATTTCCATAACCAGAGATGAAACACTAAAGATTAAGAAATTCTGGAAAGGTAGTTGGACGTTTGCATTAATTAATGTTTACGGCCGTAAAAATTACTATTCTACTTATTTTGACAGGGACGGTTCAAGCTACGATTTGTATGCTTTGTATATCATAGGTCGTCCTTTGCCTACTTTAACCTATAATTTTTCATTCTAAATACTGCAAAATGAGTAAGTTTTTTTCCTTTTTAGTACTTGTGGTTACTTTATGTTCTTGCAGTGAAGTATATAATCCAGATGTAGACACCGATTCACAGGTTTTAGTGGTTGATGCCTTTTTGAATAATCATATCAGTGGTAATTATGTAAAACTAACTAAAGCCATACCTTATGATACAGTAGGCGCTTATCCCAGAGTTAGAAAAGCAACAGTCTATTTAACAGACAATACCGACAGCATTTTTTATTATGAAGAAACCAGTGCCGGTTATTATGAGCCGGTTAGCAGTAGTTTTCATGGGGTGGTTAACAAAACCTATATTCTGACAGTAATAACCACTGATGGATATACTTATAAATCTGCTGCCGAAACGTTATTGCCGGAGAAGGAACCGGATAAAGTTTATGGTGGTTTTGAAGTGGAATCCTCGGTCGAAACCGATGCTTATGGTCAGTATTACGTTGAATCGGAAGATGTTTGTGCTATTTATTTTGATTACACAGGAGAGACAACAACTCCGCGCTTTAGATATACTTCAACACAGATTATAGAATTTTTAATTGAAAAGGAAGTAAATGAAAATTACTATACTTTTTACTGCTGGACTACAGAAACTGATAAAACATTACGTTTTACCAATGAAACGTATTCCTCTTCTTCAACAGATATCATTAAACAAAAAACTTGCAGAACTCCTGCTACTACTAAAATTGAGGTTTTTGATTTGGAACAAAATGATTCCGGGCAGTGGGAAATTAAGGATACTCTTATCGATAAATATGAATATAAACGAATTGTTAAAGTTAACCAGTATCGCTTAAATACGGATGCTTACGATTACTATAAAGATGTCTATAAACAAACAAATTCAGATGGTAAAATTTTTGATGCCATAGTGTCTCAGGTTCAAACAAATATGACTTGCCAAACCGATACTACAAAAAAAGTGTTTGGTGTATTTGAAGCCTCTACACTAACTACACTGAGTTATGTTGTTAGTAGAAAGGGCGTAGGTAGTACTATTACCATAACTCGCGTAGATAATGTTACGCCTTCTTCTTCGGAAGGTTTTGTTGAAAATGATTTTCCTGATTTCTGGATTAAATAAAGCAGCTATGTTTAGAAATTTATTTTTGCTTTTGATTTTTTCATTTTTTGTAAGCATTGCCTCATTTGCCGGGAATGCTGAACCTGCAGAAAAATGTTTTGTTTCTACCGACAGGGATGTATATGTTGCTGGCGATTTTGTGTATTTTTCTGTTAATATTCTTAACAAGGAAAATAAAATCAGCGATTATGTTTATGTATCCTTAATACGTAACAATTCGATAATCTTTAAAGGTTGCCTAAAGGTTGATAATTACAATGCTAATGGTAGTTTTTACATTACGGACACTCTTACTTCCGGTGTTTATCAGTTAATTTCGTATACTAATTGCATGAGAAATTACGGAACATCAGCTTTGGCAATTAAGGATATTATTATTGCTAACAGGTTTGATAACGAATATAAAGATATTTTTAATCTTGGGAAAATCTCATCCTCAGACTCTTCTTTAGTCAATGGAAATACTGCCAGAAATGATAATATTCCGGTGGTAGATATAAAGCTCAATAAAGCATTATTTGCTCCCCGGGAAAAAGTAAGCTATAGTATTATTTTGCCGGAAGAGCTACGTAAGTCTAAATTTTCTGTTTCAGTGAGGCAGAAATCGCCGGTATCCATTATACATAACGAATTACTAAATAACGAGAATAATAACGACAGATGTTTCTTTTTACCTGAAAAGGATGGTTTAGTACTACAAGGTACTCTTAAAATGGTTAATCAGGGAAATATAGCTGATAAAATTGTTTTTATGTCGTGCAAGGATAGTGTTGCTAATCTGCAATATACAAATACAAACGCTGAAGGTAATTTTAGTTTTTTCCTTAATCCATATTATATTGGGAAAACTGTAGTTTTAAAAGTTCAGGGCGAAGAAAATTTTGAGATTGCAACCGATTCTAAATATGATGTACTACTTACCGGCATAGATAAATTAATGATTAGTGGAGATTTAAGTAGTTTTTTGGATTTCAGTCAAAAATGCATGACAATTCAACGTTCATATAATCAGACTTTCAGACGAGAAGTTTTAAATAATTATCATTTTGAAAAATACAGGCCTTCGGTTTATTTAAAGGATTGCGAAACCGTAAAACCGGCAGATTACATGTACTTGCCTGATTTTAGAGAGATTTCACGCGAGTTATTGCCTTTTTACCGGATTCGTGAAAAAAATGATGATTTTGTGGGCTCTATTTTTGATGAAGAAAATATGTATTTTTCTGTACCATATTTATTTTTAGATGGTGTGCTTCTGGAACATGTCCGCCAGATTATGTATCTCGATTCTAAGAAAATAAATAAAATTCAAACAATACATAATTCACGTTTTATAGGCAACTTAAATCTTCCCGGTATTTTAAGCATTTATACGAACTCTTCGGAAATTGAAAATGTAAAATGGAAATATCCTATACGAAAAATTACAATCGATAGCATTATGTCTGGTTCCATATTTCAAACTCCTGAAATAATTTCGTATCCTCGCAATATACCTGTTTATTTGCAATTGCTCAGTTGGGAGCCGAATGTAACGTCAGGCACAGGAAATCCTATTGAAAAGAGTTTTTATACATCGGATTGTACCGGTACATTTGAAATTGTAATAACCGGTATTACTGACAAAGGAAAAGGTTTTAACTTAAGCAAAACATTTCAGGTTTCACAATTAAGAAATTGAACATGAGAAAAATTATTTATTTATTCTTTTTAGCTATTATTGGTGGAAATAATTTTATATCAAATGCTCAGGACTTAAATTCCTGTAATTGTGATACTCTTTTAACTAAGATTACTGAACCTAAACTTATTGGCGATTTATTTCAACAACAACAAATTGGGGTTGGAAGTCAATATTATATTGGGGATTGGTTAAAAGGTGATGTGCTTTTGGATAATAACTATGTGGTTAAAAATAAAAATCTGAGGTATAACGCATTTTTTGATAGGCTTATTTGGCTTACTCCGGAGAGTTTTCAACAAGTAAAATTAGATCCGGGATTGGTACAAGGTTTTAGTTTGACAACAAAATTGGGAAGTACCATTTCCTTTAAGAAAATTAAAATTAAAGATGAAGTAAGAATTACTTCTGATTCAGTGTTTATCTATGCTCAGGTATTATTAGAAAGTAATGTATCGTTATTTGCTCACCGTAAGATTGAAATTACAGGAAATGAGATTGCTCAGGGTGGAACTCATTTTTTAGATGTATACACTCTTAAGAATATATATTATTTTAAATTTTCAAATGGAAAAACCATAGGTTTTAAAAGATTTAGGAAACATGATATAATTAAAATGTTTCCTGATAAAAAAGAAATTATAAAAGGGAAATTAAAAGAAGCCGGTCAGCATAGATTTAATACCGAAGCAGACCTGGTAAATGTTACCAGGGTGCTTTCTGATATTCTTTAAACTTCTTCGATAACCGTTTCCTTTGCTGTTTCTTTAATTTGTTTCTTTATGGGCTCGTTAATTACGAGTGATTTTGCTACTATTTCAGCTATGTCGAGTACCTGAACATCTGCTTTTTGCGAGAAAGTTTTCTTGCAAAGCGGACAACTGGTAATAATAGCGTCCGGGTTTTGCGCTGTTAATGTTTTAATGGTATCAGCTGAAATTTTCTGGCGATCCTGCATGGATATTTTCAAGTTAGCCAGACTACCTCCACAGCACAAGGCATTATCTTTTTCACTCTTTATTTGAGTTAATTTAAGCGTTTTATTGAGCAATTTCCGAGGCTGTTCGTAAATGCCGGAACCTCTTCCTAATTCGCATGGATCGTGATAAGTTGCTCTTAAATTCAATCGCGAGAGCTCAATTCGTTTTTCTTCGGCCAAGCGAAGTAAATATTCGCTATGGTGCAGAACTTCTACAGAAAGGTCGTATTCTTCCTTAAATACTTTATAACAAATAGGGCAGGAGGTTACTAAAATTTTGGCTCCGCTTTCGATAATTATATTTTTGTTTTTTTCTACCATTTCCAAAGCCTGCTGTTTTTTACCTGAAAGCATTAATGGGCGGCCACAGCAAATACTTTTATCTTCATCCATGAATTTATAACTCACATTGGCGGTATCCAAAATTTTAACCATCGATTTTTTAATGCCCGGTTGCAAATGGGTCATACATCCCGCAAAATAAAGAACCTCTGTTTTGGAGGTATAAATATTTGGAATATAGTTGAATATTGGTTTTTTATTTGGGAATTTTAATGCTTCGGAATATCTGTTTGACTGACGGATATTTTTAATATCGATACCAACCGGACAAACATTGTCGCAACGGCCACACATCAGGCAGTTTAAGGTTTGTTCGTTATTGGTGATTCCGTACCTGATATTTTGTAGTTTATAAACCGATTGAACCCCTTTGATGTTTGCTGAAGATGCTAACTGGCAGGTATCAATACAAATACCACAGCGCGAGCAAGTGCTTATTTCAACTTTTGAAAAAGAAGTCAGGTGTTTTTTTTCTTTTACCCCGTAATTTTTTAGGAAAATAAGTAATATTTCTGTGGGTATGTGCATATACCTCGAAAAAGGCAAAGCTACAAAAAATAGGCCTAATGCTGTTGAATAAGCCCACCACAAAGGATAAGACAGGTTCATGGTAGGGAATAAGTTTCCAATAATATGGCCGGCATTGGCTGTTAGAAAACTTCCACCTCCGTAAAATGCTGAAGTAAAACTTTCAGCTAGGAAACGTAAAGGAAATATAAACCATAGGGCAGAAAGAGCCAGCTTGTCGCCCCATTGCAGTTGGGTTGTCTTTTTCATCCCAAACATTTTGGAATACATCCTTTTTATCCAGGCAAGAGCTACTCCGGAAAGAACGATAACCAAGATCAAATCCATAACAAACGAAAATCCTCTTTCGTAATGAAAATCGGTAGGATGCGGGTTGAAAAAACGAAAGAAAATGGGAATATAAGGCGGACTCATGTGTCCTTCATAAAAAACTCGACTTTCGAGATTGCCCACCGCTATAAGTAAAAACCATCCGAAAGCAAGGCTGGTATGCATATACCCAAGTAATGGATTTACCCTGAATATTTTCCGGTGCAAAAGGCATTCCATAAATACTTCCCAGGTTGCTTTGACACTTTTTAAAGTGAAAACACCTTTTTTTACTTTAAATTTCTCGCTTAATGGTAATTGTTTTATCCAATTATAATACTTTACCAAAAGTACTATTACTAAAAAAGCGAGACCCAGAGTAAAGGGCATTACAAACCAATCGAATTTGCTCATAATCTTTAAATTGTATCTGTAAAATGTTGTAATGTTAAAACCAGGTTTCGGGTATTTACACCCATAGGACATATAATCTGGCATTTGCCGCACAACATGCATTTATGAACCATGTTGTTCATGTCTTTGGTGTATCCGCGACGGGTTAATAAAATCAATTTACGAAGGCTGAAATCTGTAAATTGTGCAGCACTGCATGTTGCAGCACAGGTGCCACAACTAATACATGCTTTTATAGAAGGTTCGGCTTTTTGCACCTTTTCCAGCAAGTCTCTCGATAAACTATCGTAGTCTATTTGCCGGTCGCGGTGGATATTATATCCGAAATCAATGGCCATGTTTTTTTGTTTAAAGTTTAAATGTTCAAATGTTTGAATGTAGGTCAATTAATTTAATAACGCATTTGTACTCTTTAAATATTCGGCAACTTCCAAAGCCGCAGAACGGGCATCGTTAAGCGTTGCTTCAATGGTTTTGGGTCCGGTGCAGGCTCCGGCGGAAAAAACTCCCGGAGTATTTGTACAGGAGAGCCGGTAATGACCCTGAGGTTGCGCAATAAATCCGTCGGTGCCGTTATTGGTTTTTAACATCGACGAAACATGTGCTGCTGTTTTTGAAGGCATCATACCAACCATAAGTACAACCATGTCTACATTCATCTTCAGAGGTTTATTCAGTAGGGTATCTTCTGCTTTGAGCAATACTGTACCGTCTGAATTTTCAAAAGCTTCGGAAAGTCTTCCCCTGATAAATTGAATATTGTGGTTTACCTGAGCCTTTTTGTAAATATCTTCAAAATGACGACCAAACATTCTTAGATCCATGTAAAAGCAAAATACTTCTGTTTGAGGTAATATTTCTTTTATTTCGATGGCCTGTTTAACTGCGGTAATGCAGCAAACCTGAGAACAATAGGTGTTCCCTGCTTTTTCGTCGCGAGAGCCCACGCAGTGGATTATTCCTATTCTTTTAGGTGTTTTACCCGCAGCTGTTTTTAATTCCCGGCCTTCTCTAAATATTTTTTCGAGGTCAGCGGAAGTTATCACATTGTCATAAATACCGTAGCCATATTCTTCTTTTTTGCGGGCATCAAAAAGATCGTAACCGGTAGAAAGAAGCACGGCATCTGATACAATGGTCTGTCCGTCAGACAATGTTGCTTTAAACTTCCCGTTGTTTTTTTGAATGTCGCAAACGGTAGTATTGAGCAGGGGCTTTATATTGGTATTTAAACCTTTCACTAAAATTTGTTGAAGCTCTTTTGCTGGTTTTTGCTCCGGAAATAAACGATCCCATTGGTTCAGTTTTCCTCCAAGTTTATCGGATTGCTCTACCAAAGTAATCTGATAGCCTAAGCCGGATAAACGAACGGAAGCTTCTGTGCCGGCTATTCCGCCACCTATAACCAATATTTGTTTTTTATTTTGAATTTCAGACGACATGTAATCTTTTCTTTAATATACTTTTAATACACTGGGGTTTTGAGGTTTTCCCAAATCTTCGCCCCGTAAACCCAGATATTTTGTTTGGGTATTGTAAGGTATCCCTATTTTATTTAGCAAAGGTTCAACTGAAACCTGGTGGGTTTGAAGTCCCAAATCCCATGGATCATATCCTAAAATGAGGCCGGCAAGTTCTTCATAGGTTAGCACCGGTATACCGTAACCATTTTCGCCGTAAGTAATACCTTCCATCTCGCTGATAGCATATTGCCATCTGTCTAAGAAGTAGGGACAGCCCGGACAATTAGTTAAAATAAAATCGGGTTTATAAGGAGACATGGATTCAAATTTCTTTTTAGAGCTGGCAATAGAAAAACCACGGTTAGCCTTAACCACGTATTGTCTGAATCCAAACCCGCAGCAATGTCTGCGTTCCGGGTAATCGATTACTTCTCCTCCAAAAGCTTCAATCATACCGGCAAGCACATAGGGATATTCGGCCCCCCCGACACCTCTGTGCGGAAACATTTTTGCATAATGACATCCGATATGTTCAACCACATGCAACGGTTTGCCGGTTTCTTTGTTAACAAGACTGTATTTTCCTCTGGCAAATATATCGTTACGGAATTTATATATGATATCGCTGGCATGAGCGAGGTTTTCCGGTTTTTTAAATTCTCTTTTGGTAGCTTTCCAGAGAAGTTCGCGGGCTTTCGTTTCCATTTCGGGCATGTGTTCCCACATCTCGAGTATTTCGGTATAAAGCCCGAACGAAGTAATGCACGAAGGCACGTAATTGGTGTACCCGGCTTCGGTCATCAGCGAAAATTGGCGTGCAATTACCGTCATTGTGGTTTCAATAGGCACAATATCGGTATGGTAAGCTATTCCTGTGCAGGTGGTATGTTTGGCGTCGTCGTAAATATCTTTGCTTAGTTCGTTTTTCAATATTTGAAGAAACGTTTTTTCAGAAGCAGGAAAGAAATTTTGACGGATGCAACTTCTGGCATAGAAATACTTATCATCGGCAATTTCTTTCTGGTATTCTTTCCAAAGATTTTTTTTACCTTCTATTTTCATGTATTCTTATTCTTTGGTATGGTTTCCGTGGTTAGCAACAAAAATATGGTCGAAATATTCGTTATTTTGAGTTTCGTCGAAGCTCATTCCATATTCATCGGCTTTTGCTTTCGAAAATTTTTCGATGGTTTCGAAGCGTTTATGCCCCCCGGTAACTTCAAATATTTTGTTAAGTTCATCAAGTGATTCCTGCGGAATTTGACGCAAAGCTCCTGAGCCTTCGCCCTGGTAATTGGCGCCCAGGCGTTCCATAACCTCATGAAGGTTGTTTCGCTCCCAGTCCCAAATAGGACCTTGTTCCGGGAAATTATGGGTGGTTATATGTTCCGGATACATGCAATATCCATACTGCAGCGACCATTCGCCAACAGTACGTTTAACCACTAATTGCTGACGACCTTTTTCTGATTCGGTAAAATAGCCCAACTCCTGCGAAAGAGCTCTGAGTGCCATAATAATAAGGCCGACTGTATTGTTCCTCGGGCAACGGGTTTTGCAACTCATGCATTCGCCGCAGTACCAGATGGTATCGCTTTTAAGCAGTTCTATGATTTTTTCTTCGTTGTCTGACTGTATATCAACGGCTATCTGACGTGGATCATAATTGTAAAATTCTGCAGCCGGACAAATAGCCGTGCAGGTGCCGCAATTAATACATGCATTAAGACCTTCTCTGAAGCGTATATCTTCTTTGAGCTTTTCTGTTATTTTAGACATGGTAGTTTATAAACTCTCCTTGTCAACAAAAGTAGGTTAGTAAACCATAAAAATAAATGCGTTTATAATCTTAATTTAAATACGTATTTTTAGGGTAGTATTTATACTACCTGCAACATACCATGCGATTTTATAACTACGAAAAGGTAAAAAGTTTTATATTTGAAATCTATTAAATTAAATAACTGAAATAAATTATATGTCAAAACTTGTAATTAACAGCTTTGCCGAATTTGAACAATTTGCCGGTAAAGAATTAGGATTTTCTGAGTACCATAAAATTACACAAGAACAAATTAATAAATTTGCCGAAGCAACTCTCGATTTTCAATGGATACATACTGATGTAGAAAGAGCTAAACGCGAAAGTCAGTTTGGAAATACCATTGCTCATGGGTATTTGACTTTATCGATAGTACCTTATTTGTGGGATCAGATACTTGAAGTAAACAATATTAAAATGTTGGTTAATTATGGTATTGAAAATCTTAAATTTAATCAGGCAGTTGTTGTAGGCAGCGAAGTTCGTTTAAAAGCCGAATTGCAGTCTATTGTTGATTTAAGAGGTATTACCAAATCGGTAGTAAAAGCAACTCTTGAAATTAAAGACAGTAAAAAGCCAGCCTTTGAGGCATCGCTGGTGTTTTTATATCATTTTGTAAAATAAAAAATATCCCTGACTGTCGAAATAAATTGCAGTCAGGGATATTTTTAAAATTCTTTTAACAGATTTAGTAAGTCTTCAGTGGATAAATTAGCTGATTTATCACTTCCTTCCAACAAACTGTCAGCTATATCGCGTTTTGAAGCATGAAGCTGTAATATTTTTTCTTCAATGGTTCCTGCAGCTACAAGGCGATAAATCGTTACAGGCCTTTTTTGTCCGATGCGATGGGCCCTGTCAGAGGCCTGATCTTCGATAGCCGGGTTCCACCATGGGTCGAGATGAATGACATAATCTGCTGCAGTAAGATTTAATCCGAGTCCTCCGGCTTTTAGACTAATTAAAAAAACATCCCCGATACCTGTTTGAAAATTTTTAACAGCTTTTTCTCTTTCGGGAATAGGAGTTGAACCATCAAGGTATAAATAGTGAATTTTTAGTTTATCCAGTTCTTTTCTTACAATATCTAAATGTCCTATAAATTGGCTAAATACCAGAGCCCGATGATTACTCATTTTCAAATCTTCAATTATTTCTAAAAAAGCTTCCAGTTTGGAAGACGACAAATTAATATTGGCATCAACCAAAGCTGAATTGCAGCAGGCCAGTCTTAGTTTGGTAATTTCAGCTAAAGCTCTCAAATGTTTCTGGCCTTTTGGGCCCTCGTCTGTTTCAATATTTTCAATAGCCTTTTGTCTAAGGGCTTCATAAAAAGCAATTTCTTCTTCAGATAGATCAATCTTACGGGTTATTTCACTTTTGGGAGGGAGATCGTCAAGTACCGCCCCTTTAGTTCTCCGTAAAATAAAGGGAGATAATAACTTTTTAAGATGTTGGCGAAGTACCTGGTTATTTTCCTTTTCAATCGGAGTAATAAAATGTTGATTAAATTGTTGAAGTGTGCCTAATAATCCGGGGTTGCAAAAATTAAACAAATTCCATAATTCTCCGAGATTATTTTGAATTGGGGTACCTGTCAGAGCAATTCTAAAATCAGCTTTTATTGACATCGCTGCTTTAGACGATTTAGTTTGGGTATTTTTAATAGCATGAGCTTCATCCAAAACCACAGTAGCCCAGTTTATTTCTGATATTCGTTTTTCTTCGCTTTGCAGTAAGCCGTAAGTAATAATTAGAACCTGGGAATTGCTGATATTTTCAAATATTCCATTCCGGTTGTTTGATCCTAAAGTTAAAGAATTGAGCGATGGCGCAAATTTGGTTATTTCATTTAACCAGTTGGGAAGTACAGAGGCCGGACAAACCACCAGAGCCGGCCCAATATCAGCCCTTTGCAGAAGAATGGCTATGGTCTGAATTGTTTTTCCAAGACCCATATCATCGGCCAGGCAGGCACCGGCATTCCATTCGGCTAAGCGGGACATCCACATGAAACCGTCTTCCTGATAGGGTCTTAATTCTGCTTCGAGATTGGAGGGTATGGTAAAATTTTTAGTTACCGAGTTCTTTATTTTCTTTTGAAAATCTTTCCAGTTTTTATCCGTAGCAAAGGAAGCTGCATTCGCTGATATTTCCTGAATAGTTTGAGTTGCAAATTTATTCAGTATTATACCGTTTTTATCAAGATGAACAAAGGAATTTAATTCGTCAATTCTCTTTTTTAAATCATTGGTTATCGAAAGAAATTCGCCTTTTTCCAGTTCAATAAAGCGGCCTTTACTTTTTCTGGTAAGTTCGAGCAAATCTTTTAATTTTAAAACGGTATTCTCATCAATATTAAGTTCGCCATCAAGCTCAAACCAGTTGCTCTTCCCCTTTATTGATAGTTTCAGGTTATTGAACGAGGCGTATTTTTTCACTCTAAAACGTTCTCCTTCGGGCCATTCTATTAGTGCTATATCCTTTAAGGATTCAATCGTTTCAAGTAATGACAGGCATTCATAAGGGTCTTCAAATATTACCGGTTCATTTATAATATTAGCATTCTCAATTATGGTCAAAGCATTAGAAAGTTTTTCAGCATTTTCAACTTCACTTTTGAGGTCTCTTATTGCCTGACATTTTTCGCTGTTTAAAGTACCGTAAATAACCTGTCCGCCTTTTCCGGGTTTGGTATATGGAGGTTCTGTGTTTAGCGGTTTTATAAAAACTTCAGCTTTAAGAGTATCGCCTATCGGGAGTATTTGAACACGTAACCGGGAATCGCCGTCAATAGTTTTAATAGAAGGATTGGATGTTCCGGAAATATCAGAATGAACAGAAAACAGGGTTCCTAAATTGGATATTGTTTCCATTAACTTATTTTTTCCTTTTTCCGGAATAAGTATTGTATCGCGGTTTAACACGGAAAATACTTTTAAGTGCTGATTTGTAAGATTATAAAAACGATAAAGTGTATTCGTCTCTTTTACAATTAAATAATTTTTATCTGTTTTAGGAATATTGGTTTTTATTAAATAGCCCTTTTTTGTTTTTTCGGCGTAAATTTCGGGTTCAGATTTTATTAGCTCTACGCTAATTTCCGGATTGTCATATAAAAATAAATAGGGATGGCCGGGAAGTTCAGGTAAGAGTTTATTATAGTCAAAAAAATAGTCGTTTGAACCATAATAATTTGAGTGGTTTTTAATCGCCAGAGCTATATTTCTATCCTGATCTGAAATGCCTTCTACTTCGTTTTCTTTTAATCGTTTAAGCGAAATATTCCTTCCCTTACTCCATCTTCCATTAGCATTTAAGTTTTGTAAAACGGGTTGAAAATAATAATTATTAAAGTCAACAAAGTACGCAATTCTGCAAGTTTTTTCTTCTTGTTTTGGTTTAGTCTGACTTTCTATGTTTAATAAAAAAAGTATATCCTCAAGTGTTTGTTCCCAATTTTCTTTTTTCTTAATACGAGTTAATAATAACGGAACTTCGATTTTTTGATTTAATGATTCCAGATTTTTTATTAATTTTTTATTAGAGGGGTCAATTTCAGTTATTATATAACATAATTCCCGGGCCATAAGTAACATATTGTCACCAATGAGAATTTCATAAAAAGCTTCAATCCAATTTATTATTTGTTTTAAGCACTTATTGTCGGTTATAAATAAGTATAAAACAGCGGTATAGCTAAAATATGTAAATTCTTCATTTTTAATATTATTTATAAGCTCATCTGTGACTTTATCACATAAATCCAGTTCTTTTAGAAGGAAATAATGAAAAGGAAGAACACACTGTTTTTTGTAATCTTCATATTTTTCGAAGTTTTTTGCCTGTTGTTTTAAAAAAATCAGATTAATTTCAGTTGGCTCTAATATCCACGAAATTAAAATGTGGGTAATATAGGATATTGGACAACCTGCAGTTTTTAGATATTTGGAATTGTTTTTTAATGTAATTTTAAAATTATCATTTGTTTTTGTATAATTCCCTTTGTATAATTCTATAACAGATAGTATAACAATATCAAGGTTAGTTTTGGGAGATGGAATAAGAGCTTCTGCTTTTGAAATACAACCCTGATATAAAAATATTTCTGCTTGTGTTGAACATATAAGATTATATTTTTCTTTGACTATGTCCGGATAATTTAGAATAAACGTGTAAAATTCTGATAACTCGTTAAAATTTAATTGATATTCAATGCTATATCGATGAAGAGAACTGATAATTGAAATGAAAAAATTAGAAGGCAGTTTTATTAAAATTTCATAATATTCAGATAGAAAGACCATCTGAGAGAAATAATTTTTTAATAGGTCAGAAGTATCGGTAAATTGGGGAAAATCCTCAGATGTTAATTCTTTTTTTTGAGTAATATTTTTTATTAAAAAATCTCTTAAAATTATATACGATTTTTTATTTAAATCCCAATAACCAAAATAAACTTTTTCGTTCCTTTCTTTAGAATATTTTTTTAAAAGGGTATCATAATATTTTAAATTATTGGGTTTTGAGGTAATTTCATAAAAAACAGAGAGATGAAATTCGGTATCTAAATATAATATGTTGTAATTTAGAAGATTTAATTTGAATTTTTTTACTAATGTTTTTATTGCCTGGCTAAAAGATGCTTTAGTGATTTTTCCTAAGCAAAGCTGATATTCATTGTAGATTTCCTCTTCCGTTAAGGGGTGAAAAACAATTGCCATTATATTTACAATGGATTGCTCTATTTCCGAAAGATTGTTATAGTCTTCTAAATTAGTTAAATATAAATTACTGGCCATATAAAAATTGGGGATATTTTACATGGTAAATAAAATAATTTATTCGGATATTTTTATCAAAGAATTTATTTTTTAATTCAAATTTTAATCATCATCTTCTTCCAATAAATCAGGCCTTAGAAGTTTTGTTCTTTCAATCGATTGTTCCAATTTCCATTTGTCAATTTCTGCTGTGTTGCCGCTTAAAAGTATTTCCGGTACTTTCCATCCGTTATATTCTGCAGGCCGGGTATATACCGGGGGCGCGAGCAGATTATCCTGAAAAGAATCGGACAGGGCAGAGGTTTCATCGCTCATAGCACCGGGTATTAAACGAACCACAGCATCGGTAATTACTGCCGCTGCCAACTCTCCACCACTCAGAACATAATCGCCAATAGATATTTCCATGGTTACAAAGTTATCGCGTATTCGCTGGTCGATACCTTTATAATGTCCGCACAAAATAATAATGTTGTTTAGGGTTGAAAGGTAATTAGCACGTCCCTGGTTAAGAACTTTTCCATCGGGCGAAGTATAAATTACATGGTCATAATCACGTTCCGATTTAAGATGCGAAATAGCACGAGCTATGGGGTCAATCATCATAACCATACCGGCATCGCCTCCAAATGAGTAATCGTCTACTTTTTTATGCTTATCGGTAGAATAATCACGCAGGTTATGAATTACAATATCTACTACTTTTTTGTTACGGGCCCTTTTTATTATCGAATGGGCAAAGGGGCTATCCAATAGCTCCGGTAAAACTGTTATGATATCAATTCTCATTTAAAAAATTTTATGCTTTAGTTTCTTCTTTGGGTGGAAAAATTAAAGAAGCTAAAATGCAAACTGCCAGGGTTAAAAGTATCACATAAAGCGAATAAATTGGAGTAAACCCTATGTGTTCCAGCCAGGTATGAAATAAAAGTTTACAACCTACAAATAATAAAAGGAAAGAAATACCTACTTTTAAATAATGGAAAATATTAACAACCCTCATAAGCATGAAGAATAAAGAGCGTAATCCAATTATAGCAAATATGTTCGAAAAGAATACCAGGTAAGGATCACGTGTAATTGCAAAAATTGCAGGTATGGAATCGGTTGCAAAAATTACATCGGTAATTTCAACTAAGATTAGCACTATAAAAAGGGGGGTCAAATAAACTTTTCTTTTGGTGTGAACAAAAAAATGATCCTTAAAAAAACGGGGGTAAACATTAGTATATTTCGAGAGAAATTTAACTACCGGGTGATTTTGGGTTTCAACCTTTTCTTCCTGATTACGGGTAAGGAATATTTTAATACCGGTATATACCAAAAATGCCCCGAAAATTAAGAGAACCCATTCAAACTTTTGAATTAAGGCAGCTCCCACAAAAATAAAGATAAAGCGAAGTAATATAGCGCCTAAAATTCCCCAGAAAAGTACTTGTTTGTAGTATTTTTCCTTAACCGAAAATGAGGCCAGAATCATCATAATTACAAAAACATTGTCCATCGACAAGGTATACTCAATTAAATATCCGCTGAGAAATTCCATACCCATATTCTTTCGGTATATCTCCAGACTTCTTTCGAAGCTCGATGGGTCAAGCTGTAGCGCAGGTGCATATTTGGCCTTAATAGCCAATAGTTGCTCCATGTTGGTTATCCCGTGTAATTTATAGCCAAAATTAGAGATGAACACATAAAATAATAGGGCCAGACTTACCCATATCGAAGTCCAAATAATAGATTCCTTAAAAGAAATAACATGGCTGTTTCTTCCAACTACCGTTAAATCGAAAATTAAAATTCCGATTACCAAAACCGAAAAAGCGGCGAAATAAATAAATTCTTGTGGCATTTTAATTTATTTTAATGTTTGCTATTTTTGCCAAAAATAATAATATGAATTTACAAAAACAGGAAAAACAGAAGATAAACCAGATAACAATTACATTGTTTTTTGGTTTAATTTTCTTAACCGGTCTTTTAAATTCAAATTATTTCCCAAAGTTAATTAATTTAACTTCCGGGAATAGTAACGTTTCTATTTATTTTGAGCAACACGCCCCTGTCTGTATTATTTATGATGTTGTTTCAGCTAATTTTTTAGTTAATAACCTTATTAAAAGAAATACAGATGATTATAGGTTTGCTGGTAATGTTGAAATTGTTTTTTTAATCTTTTTAATACTTAGTTTTTTTCTCTTTAACTCTATTATAAAAGTTCGGTATTATTATCCGATTTTTATTTTTTGTCGGGTTCTTCGAATTTAAAAATTTCTTCCATAAATGTTGTTTTATTGTGCATTTCTCTTGGATACTGTTAATGAATCCAAGTGTAAATAATAGTGTATTATTCATATTAAAAAATTAGAAAAATGGAAGAAAATTTAAATACTCCTGAAAATCAGAAAAAAGGAGGATTTGGTACCTTTATGCTTGTAGCTGTTGGAATTATAGTATTATTAATTCTAATAAAATATTTAATTGATAAGGTTTAAGTAAACTCAATTGTTAACTTATCAAACCCTTAAAAGGTTGAATTGGGTTAATGAAATAGATTAATTTTATATTTACCCTGAAATACCTCTGTATATACAAGGTTTTCAGGGTATTTTATTTTATTTTTAAAAAATGACTCATACATTTGAAACGAACATTATTTTTGTGTTCTTTAAATGAATTATTATTTCAAGATAAAGATTAAAAGATATTTTGTTTTAATGTTCATTATTTTAATTAATTAAATAGTATTTAAACCCATGAAGAAAGGTCTGACACTTATTTTAACAACTTTAATTATTCTGGTTTCGTGTACTAAAAAGCCTTCCGGTTATGTTGGAGAGTTGAATGATGACCTTAATTTTTGCGAAAAACAATATAAGGAAATTCTTGATAATTCATCAAAAATGAAACAAACACCGGTTTCTGCTAATGAAAAGGGTGAAATTGTTTTTGCTCCCGGCCAATCGTTGGAAGCATCTTATTTTACCGGTTCTTTGTGGTTATTGTTTAAATATTCCGAAGATTTTGAATGGGTGGATGCAGCAAGGAAATATTCGGAACAAAGTGACAAAGTCAGAAATGATACCAATGCCCTGTATTCCGGTATGGTTTTATATAACACTTTAGGAAATGGTTATAATCTTACATTCGATGCCAAATACAAATTAAAAGTAATTGAAGCTGCCCGGAAATTGAAACAAAAATATAATCCTAAAACCGGATATCTGCTTTCCGATACAAAAGTTAAAGGAATGGCTGTTCCTGTTTTAATAGACGATTTAATGCAAAATCAATTACTATTCTGGGCTTTTAAAGAAACATCCGATTCCGGATTTTATAAGATAAGCACTGCTTTTGCCGATTCCTGCATGAAAAATATGTTTCGGAAAGATTTTAGCGTTTATCAGGTTATATCTTGCGATACTGCTAAAAGGAAAATTCTCGAAAAGAAAAATTTAACTATTTCATCCGATTCGGGTGTAAATGCAAGGAGCCAGGCTTTTGCACTATATTCATATACGTTGATGTATCGCGAAACTAAACAGGAAAAATATCTTAAACAGGCTTTGTCTATTGCCGATTATATGATGAATAATAAAAATATGCCATCCGATAAAATTCCATTTGTCAGTTTTACCGATAAATCTTCTAAAATTAAGGATGCTGCATCTGCGGCTATTATGGCTTCTGCGCTTATTGAATTAAGTGGTTTTGTAACAAAACCCTCAGAGTCTTTTAAATTGAGTGAATATGCCAAAGGGCAAATAAAATCTCTTTCTTCTGATGTTTACAGAGCAACATCTGGTGAAAACGGAGGTTTTATTCTTAAACATAATGTCAGCATTAAATCTAATGATGCAGCTTTGTCAATGGCCGACTATTTTTATATTGAAGCTTTGTTGAAAATTCGCGAAAAAGCTATCCGGTAATAAATTGGTAAAAACTTTTCAGGAATAGTATCTAATTAGTATTAAAATTCGGTAAATTTGATAAAAAACAACCAGATGAACTCTAAAATTAAAGTAGCCCGACTATCTATTATTTCTAATACATTTCTCATAATTATTAAATTAATAGCCGGAATATTTTCTGGTTCAGTGAGCGTTATTTCGGAAGCCATACACTCCGGAATGGATTTGGTTGCTGCACTTATAGCTTTTTTTTCAGTAAGAATTTCTGACCGTCCTGCTGATATTAGGCATCCTTATGGTCATGGGAAATTTGAAAATGTTTCTGGTGTAATTGAGGCTGTTCTTATATTTTTAGCAGCTGTTTGGATTATTCTTGAAGCTGTTCGTAAATTGTTTCATCATACCGACGATATTGGACAACTTCATTTTGGTTTTATTGTAATGACAGTTTCTGCTATCGTAAACTATTTTGTTTCTCGGAGATTATATAAAGTAGCCAAAGAAACTGATTCTATAGCTCTAGAAGCTGATGCACTTCATCTTAAAACCGATGTTTTAACATCATTAGGAGTAGCAGTTGGTTTGTTATTAATTTGGATAACCGGAAAGTTTTTTTTGGATCCTATTGTTGCAATTATAGTTGCCGGTCTTATTATCAAGGAAGCATTTGTCCTGTTGAAAAATGCGTATTCCCCTTTGCTAGATGTATCTCTCTCTGATGACGAATTAAAGATTATAGAGGCGGTTCTCCATGAAAAAAACATTCATTATCACGATTTAAAAACCCGTAAAGCCGGTCAGTTCCGTTTTGTGGACATCCATATTGAAATGGCTCCTACCATGACTCTTAAGGCTGTTCATGATATTTGTGATGAAGTGGAGGAAAACCTGAAAAAATCTATTAATAACCTCGATATAAATATTCATGTTGAACCGGAAAAGCTACATGTTACTTCCGGCAATTAGTTTCGTAAAGATTTAAGGCTTCTTTATTACCTGAATTTATTGCTTTTTGCAGATAAATGCAGGCACTTTGGGTGTCCTCAAAATATAGCCGGATACGACCTTTTATCAGGTTTGCTTTTGGATCATTCGGCGTTAAATCCAGCGCCATGGATGTGTTTTCTTCTGCCAGACTATATTCCGATGAATTATATGCAGCTTCTCCGTAGCTAATTAAATATTCCGGGTTTGTAGGTTTGGTAATTAAAGCTTTTTCAAGGTATCCCATAGCTGTCCGGTAATTGC
>WSSedL1CaDRAFT_10000590_pt1 | contig 25037 bp, 22 predicted proteins | sample WetSurSL1Cattail_FD_9464 | JGI IMG/M metagenome (IMG submission 9464)
TCCAATTATTCTTGAAAAACCACGTTGTGCTTTTTCATGTCTTCTTGGTGTTATTGTAGCATGTGTCTTGCTTGCATGGTAGGTGTCCTGCTGTTTGACGCTTACCTTTTTTCGATGCACACCCCCAAGGGTGCATCACGGAGGAATAATTAAATTGTATCAGTGACTAACTCTCCATACACAAAGGTAGCTTGTCATTTATACAATGGCAAGCTATTTTTCTTTGCAAAAAGCCTAGAAACCGCGCGGTTTCTAGGCTTTTTGCCGTTCTCAAGGATTTTTAAATGCTATAAACCCAGTGCTGCCGCGGTTTTTGCACACCCAATAATTAATTTATGCACACCCCCAACGACGGAAAAAGAGGAATAATTAAAAGGTATAGGAATCGTTAAAAGGTTTAAATTGGGTAACAGTTGACATGTAAAATGTTCCCATAAACTGTGTGGAACGATAGCATCGAATTGATGTCGGGTCTCTTTAAATGACCATTTTAAAAACTGTAATCACAAAATTTTCGTATATTTGCAGAGTTCATAGTTCAACAACCTCATTTGCCGTGGTGGTACCGCGCTGTGGGTCTTCCTGTAGTTGATATGGATTCCTCGGTTGAGTGACCTGAAACAGAAAACGCAATATCTGATGCTTTCTTATTGATAAAAACCGTTTGATTAATATTCTTTGACAGGGTATTATGGTTGAATACTATTGAATTTTCATTTTTTTGCGGTAATCATTTGGCGATATTCCAACAGACTTCTTAAATACCTGTGAAAAATAGGATGGGGAAGAAAAGCCTAAAATCTCGGAAATCTGCGAGATCGAGTAGTCTGCAATTTGAAGAAGGGTTTTGCTTTCCTCAATACGTCTTGCAATTAAATAGTTAATTGGAGATAAACCCAAGAAATTCTGAAAAGAATGTACCAAGTAATATTTGCTCATATGACTTATGTTGACCAAGGTATCAAGAGTAATCGTTTTTTTATAATTCGCGTCAATATATCGTTTAACAACACCACATTCTCTGTTGATTTTTCTGAGCGGAGCAATAGATAAAGAATAATTCGTATGGCGCATCATTTTAATAATTAAAACTTCCAAGAGATTTTGGCATACAGTTTCAAAGCTTAATTCCTTAACTGTGATTTCCTTTAACAGAGCTTTTAGATAAAATTCAATTTCTTGCTTGTACGGACTATAATTATAGATGCTAAAGCTGTTCTCGGATTCTTCAGAGCCAAATGAAAACGAAAGGTCTTCAATGGCAAGAACAATGTATTCCAATGGCTTGGAATTAAGTGAGGTTTCTGCATGTTCTACATTTGGGTTTACAATAACAAAATCATTTTCCTTTACGGGGTAATCATTGTTTCCGATGATGAAAATACCGGAACCCTGCATAACGTAGAAAAGCTCTGTAAAATAATGTGTGTGAAGTACGCTTGACCAATCGCCTTCATATTTGGAGGTAGTTACATAAAGCAGCTTAGCATTTACTTTGTGAGCGTCTTTTGAATTTAGGCTGTAAAGATGATTGCTCATACTTCTCCTCTTTAGTTATATTGCGGAAGATTGAAAATGTTACTGAATTGCTGAAATATTTTATTGTGATAATATAACAAAAAATAAATTTCAGTTTTACAATATTCTTGTATAAAATTTCTTGAAGTCACTGTAAATTTTTCCAAGATTCGAAAAATTACCGCTTTATAATAATTTTACTACAAAACGGCCCAAGAAAGCAATATATATAAAATATAAAGCAACAATCAGATTGCAATAATTTACCGAGATATTATACTTAAGAGCAAGAGGAAAGTGAATCAGTAAATTATTAGGAGGAATAAATTATGAAGAAAGTAATTGCTTTGTTTTGCGCATTAACCCTTAGCTTAACTTCATTGGCGGGATGCGCTGGAAAAGCGTCAAGTTCAACAGCATCAGCATCTCAGGCTTCCGGTTCCGATGAGAAGAAGGTACTCAAAGTAGCTGCTCTGGAAAGCGCATATGGCGCCGATATGTGGAAGCAAGTCGCTGCGGCATTTGAAAAACAAAATCCTGGCGTAAAGGTTGAACTTACAACCGACAAGAATATTGAGGATGTAATCAGCCCGAAGATGAAGGCTGGTGATTATCCGGATGTTGTTCATTTGGCGACAGGTCGTAAATTGGCTCTAACCGAAACGATCACAAAGGAAAAAGGATTGACCGACCTTACCGACGTTCTCAATATGAAGGTGCCGGGCGAAACTGCAACCGTAAAAGACAAGCTGGTTCCCGGTTTTATCGACACATTGGCTACCAATCCTTACAATGATGGGAAAACTTATTTAGCTCCAATGTTCTACAGCCCCTGCGGCTTGTTCTACAATGCAGAGCTGTTTAAGGAAAAGGGATGGACGGTTCCAAAAACATGGGACGAAATGTGGGCATTGGGTGACAAGGCCAAAGCGCAGGGCATTTCCTTGTTTACTTATCCGACCACAGGTTATTTTGATGCGTTCTACTACGCTCTGCTCTCTGAAATAGGAGGCTCAACCTTCTATAATGATGCAATGACCTATAAAGAGGGAGTTTGGAAAACGCCGGAAGCAACTCAAGCGTTTCAGCTTGTAGGTAAGTTGGCTTCTTACACAAATCCAACTACTGTTGCCAATGCAAATGACCAGAATTTCAAAAAGAATCAACAGTTGATTCTGGACAACAAAGCTTTGTTTATGCCAAACGGCACATGGGTGACAGGCGAAATGAAAGATGCTCCGCGCGCAAAAGGCTTTGAATGGGGCTTTACCGCACTGCCGGCAGTCAAAGATGGAGGAGATCAAAGTTCTTTTACTTTCTTTGAACAAATCTGGATTCCGTCCGCGTCGAAAAATCAAGACCTTGCAAAACAGTTTATTGCATACATGTACTCGGACGAAGCAGCAGCGATTTTTGCAAAATCCGGTGCAATACAGCCGATTAAGGGAATCAGTTCCAAGTTGGAAGGTGAAAACAAAATGTTCTACAGTGTTTATGACAATGGCGCAAAGGCTGTAATGGGTGGATTTGCTTCCACAAATCCAGTCGAAGGCGTAAGCATGGCGGACACCCTGTTTGGTACAGTAAACAGCATTGTGAGCAAAAACAAGACCGTTAATCAATGGCAAAATGATGTTGACAAGGCAAGCGATCAATTGAGAGCGGCTATGAAATAAAACGAGATGACATGATTTATTTTCACTTATTTTTAGAGAACGAAAATCAGTTTTATTCGTGTAATTTTATAATTCTTATAAGTTCACAAACGGTGAGTAATATCAATTTACTCACCGTTTGTGCTAATAGGAAGTAGGGGGATACTTATGACTAAAAGAAAGGGCAGAGGACGGTTTATTGTGCTGTGCCTTTCACCGGCAGTTATCCTGTTTACCATTTTTATGATTATTCCAACCATCAATGTATTTCGAATGTCACTTTATAAATGGGGTGGCTTTTCTAACAACAAACGGTTTGTAGGTTTGGATAACTTTAAGATTTTATTTGGCGATCAAAAATTCTTTCAATCTTTTCAAAATACCGTTTTACTGATCGTGATTACGACAATTGTAACCATGTTTTTTTCTCTGATGTTTGCTGCGATACTTTCAAGAGAAAAAATTGCTGGGCAAAACTTTTTTCGTGTAATTTTTTATATACCCAATATTTTATCTGCAGTAGTAATAGCGGCAATTTTTTCAGCAATTTACGACCCAGCCCATGGAATGTTAAATAGCATCCTCAGTTTATTTAAGGGGCAGAACGCAAGTCCAACCCTGTGGCTTGGCGACCAGAGTATTGTTATCTACAGTATAGCCATTACAATGATTTGGCAGGCGATCGGTTATTACATGGTGATGTACATGGCTAGCATGTCAAGCATACCGGAAAGTCTTTATGAATGCGCAAGTTTGGAAGGGGCGGGCCGCATCCGTCAGTTTTTTGATATTACACTTCCACTTATCTGGATTAATGTCAGAACAACGCTTACATTTTTTATCATTAGCTCTATTAATTTGAGTTTTCTGTTTGTAAAGGCAATGACAAGCGGCGGACCGGACGGCTCCACCGAAGTATTTTTAAGTTACATGTATAAACAGGCTTATACAAACTCTTCATATGGTTATGGCATGGCGGTTGGGGTAATTGTATTTATATTCTCATTTGCCCTTTCGGCAATTGTCAATCAGGTAACAAAACGTGAGCCATTGGAATATTAAGGTGGTGAAGCAATGAAAAACCAATACGAAAAGAAAATCAATATATCCGGAACAGAAAAATTATATGAAGCTTTTATATATGTTGCTCTAATTACACTCTGCGTCAGTATTATTGTACCAGTCGGATGGGTGTTTTTTGCATCCATCAAACAGGACTCCGAGTTTTACGGCAGCCCATGGACACTGCCACTGGGGTTCCACTATCAGAACTTTATTTCTGCGTTTGAAAAAGCCAGGATGGGGGATTATTTCTTAAACTCGATTGTAACAACAGCGGTTGCGCTTTTGATTTTACTTGTAGTGTCCATGCCTGCCGCCTATGTGCTCGCAAGGTGTGACTTTAAGGGAAACCGATTTTTTAACGCCATGTTTATGGGCGGGCTGTTCATCAACGTGAACTATATTGTAGTCCCAATCTTTCTTATGCTGGTTGACGGGGATAAAGTTGCGCGTGATTATATTGGAAACGGAATTTTTCTAAACAATATTTTTGTTTTAGCTTTGATTTACGCGTCAACGGCACTCCCGTTTACGATTTATCTTCTCTCGGGATATTTCAAAACGCTGCCTAAGGCCTATGAGGAAGCGGCGTATATGGATGGCTGCGGTTATTTCAAGACGATGGTGCAGATTATTATGCCGATGGCAAGACCAAGCATTATTACGGTAATCTTGTTTAATTTTTTATCCTTCTGGAATGAATATATTATTGCCCTCACATTAATGACGAACGACTCTGCAAAAACTCTGCCGGTCGGTATTATGAATTTGATGACCGCACAAAATGCCGCTGCGCAGTATGGGCAAATGTATGCTGGATTAGTAATTGTTATGCTGCCTACACTCATTTTGTACATTATGGTACAGAAAAAACTGACACAGGGCATGAGTATGGGCGGACTAAAAGGCTAAGGAGATTATTATGTCAAAAACAATGGGAAGAGTCACGCTGCCAAGCGAGGCGAATTTTTTAGAAGAAACAAAGGAAATGATGCAACGATGGGGAGCAGACGCGCTGCGGGACAGCGATGGAACAAAGCTATCTGATGATATTAAAAAGCTGGATGCAAAAATTTATACAACTTATTTTGTATGCCGCGGTCACAATGAGCATGCGCAAAAGCATATGGAAGAATGCCAGCAGCTGTATCTGATGTCCAAACATAACACGGCTGTGGATTTTACATTCAAAATCAATTTTATCGATGGGTACTATACGGAACAAGTGGTACCGGATTACAATCATGACCCCAAAAAGTGGTGGGAAGTGATCGACCGTACCACACAGGAAGTGGTTCCGATACAGAATTGGGAGGTGGACTGCGACCGGAATCTTGTGATCGTCCACAACGCGAAAAGATTCCATGAATACACTGTCTCATTCCTTGTTTATGCCATTTGGGACCCGGTAGAGATGTATAACCATATTACCAACAATTGGGGCGATAAACCACATGACATTCCGTTTGACGTGCGCCAGCCTTATTCCGGCAAGTTCATGCTGGATTATATGGAAAACTGGCTAAAAGAAAATCCGGACACCAACGTGATTCGCTTTACAACCTTTTTCTATAATTTTACATTGGTGTTTAACAACCTCGGGAAAGAAAAGCATGTCGACTGGTTTGGCTATGGTTCTACCGTTTCGGTTGCAGCCATGGAAGCTTTTGAAAAAGAGAAGGGCTATTCTCTTCGGCCGGAAGATATTGTTGACAATGGCTATTATAACTCCGCTTTCCGCGTGCCGACTAAGCACTATCTGGACTACATTGATTTTATTCAGAAGTTTGTTTGCCAAAAGGCAAAAGAATTGGTCGAAAAGGTACATGAATCCGGCAAAGAGGCCATGATGTTTTTGGGTGACAACTGGATTGGTACGGAACCATACGGAAAATATTTTAAGGATATTCAGCTTGATGCTGTCGTAGGAAGTGTAGGAAGCGGTGCAACCCTGCGCATGATTTCCGAAATACCGCATGTAAAGTATACAGAAGGGCGCTTTCTACCCTACTTTTTTCCGGATACCTTTTACGAAGGAAATGATCCGTGTATAGAAGCGATTGAAAATTGGACGACAGCCAGACGTGCGATTATGCGCAAGCCGGTTGACCGGATTGGCTACGGCGGGTATTTGAGTCTTGCCTACAAATTTCCAAAATTTATAGATTATGTCGAGCATGTAACCGACGAGTTCCGTACTATTTATGACAATATCAACGGGGCAAAGCCGTATACGGGTCTGAAGGTTGCAATCCTCAACTCGTGGGGCAAACTGCGTTCCTGGCAAACCCATATGGTTTCCCACGCATTGTGGTTCAAGCAGATTTATTCTTATCTGGGTGTTTTGGAGTCATTAAGCGGCGCAAGCATTGATGTTTCCTTTATCAGCTTCTCCGATGTAAAAGAAATGGGAATTCCAAAGGATGTAGATGTAGTTATTAACGCAGGAGATGCAGGAACGTCATATTCTGGCGGGGAGGAATGGCTGGATGAAAAGCTGGTGGCAACCATACGTGAATGGATTTACAATGGCGGTGGTTTCGTTGGTGTCGGCGAGCCTTCAGCCGTGCAGCATGGCGGCCACTTTTTCCAACTTGCCGAGGCACTGGGCGTTGATAAGGAAGTTGGCTTCAGTCTGTCTGCCGACAAATATTTTACTACGCCGGTAAAAGAGCACTTTATTACCAAGAACCGTGCTATAAGTTTTGATTTTGGCGAGAGCATGAAAAATGTTTACGCTCTTACTGAATCTACAGAAATTATTGAATATAGCAACGGAGAAATTCATATCGCAGCCAACAGCTATGGCAAAGGCAGAACCGTATATTTTGCGGGTTTGCCTTACAGCCAGGACAATACTCGATTACTTATGCGCAGTCTGTTTTACGCAGCTCAAAAAGAAGAACAATTAACAGTCTGGTATGCAGATAATATCAACTGCGAAGTTCACGCTTATCCGGACTCAGAAAAATATGCTGTAGTAAACAATACAAATAAAAAGCAGAGCACTCTGGTTTACGATGGTAAAGGTAAAAGCCAGAGACTGGAACTCGAACCATGCGGAATTTACTGGGGAGTGATTTGAAATGGGAAAAGTTGTAAAATCAATCCTTATAACGGCAATATTTGTAATCTGTGTCGTCTTGATCATCATAGGTCAAAGAAATATCGGATTACAAGGACTCGCCACGATGCTGGTAGGTCTGGCAGGCCTATTAGGTTTGCTGTTCCAGTACAATAAGAAATACACCTGATGAACCATTGAATAAATCCATGCACACATTTCGCCGGTTGGTTTTTTACCCACGTCAAAAATGTTTCGAATACATCAAGAATTCGTGCGTTTTTGCTTTGTTGGGCAAAAAAATTTCTCGGCGAATTTAATATATTGATTTAATTTTTGATTATGCATCAGCTTATCCCGATATCATAGTACACAGTCTGCTGCCAATTGATCATACATATATCATGCACATGGGCAGCCATATGAAAGATTTCGTCAAGCTAACTTTTTAAAGAAAAAGCGCAGGTTTATTCAACCCGCGCTTTCAAAAATCAGACCTTGTGGACCTCTTCTCTCACTGCTTCGGAGCAATGTTCACAGTGGCCGTTACAGCCGGAGCAGCCGACACACTTTCCGGCCATGTGCGCTTTTATTACATACCTGACCGCCAATGCCATTGCAATGAATAAAATTGCCCCTATAATAATTGTTGCCATAATAATTCCTCCAAATTTCTGTGCGATATTTCATTCAGAGAGAACCGACTTCAATTCGCACGAAAAACGCCAAAAGCCCTTGTTAACATCATGTGAGCAAACTCACAGATTCTTTGAATCATACTAAGCAGCATGAGCCTGTTTCAAAATCGCTTTATGGTCTGAAGCCGGACGTACAAGCAGAAACACCAGCACAGCCAGAAAAACGACCGCGATAGCGGCGCCTATCCCGAAAGCGCCTCCAAGGAACACACTGCCCAACTGATTCACAACAAACGCCAGCGAGTAACCCGCCAGAACTTGGTAGCCAAAGGCAATCATCGTCCATTTAAGTGACCCCATCTCTCTTCGGGTAGCTCCGATTGCTGCAAAGCAGGGTGGGCAAAAAAGGTTGAATATCATGAATGAAAGCGCGCCAAGGCTAGTAAACATGGAAGCTAAGCCAGTCATTACCGCCTGTGAGTTTTCCGTGTCTGCAACATTGTTTAGTACGGCCAAAGTACTGATTGCATTTTCTTTTGCCGCAAGCGCACTAATAGTCGCAACCGTTGCTTTCCACGTTCCGAAGCCCAGCGGAACAAAGAACCAGGCGAATGCGCGTCCAATGGCAGCCAGCATGCTGTTTTCTATATCAACCATCTGCAGGTTCCAACCGAAGGAAGAGAGGAACCAAACCAAACCGCTGGCAATGAAGATGATGGTGCCCGCCTTGATGATGAACGCTTTGGCACGCTCCCACATATGGATCAGCACGCCTTTTGCACCGGGAATATGGTATTGTGGCAGCTCCATAACGAACGGAGCCGGATCGCCTGAAAAAAGTCTTGTTTTTTTCAAAATGACACCAGAAGCAATGATGACTGCAATTCCAAGTAGGTACATTGCAGGCGCTATCCACGGATAATTGGGAAAGAATGTGGAAATAACCATGGCAATAATCACCGTTTTAGCAGTACAAGGAATAAACGTAGTGATCATGATTGTCATTTTACGGTCTTTTTCATTCTCAATCGTTCTGCTGGCCATGATAGCCGGAACGCCGCAACCGCTTCCAATTAAAATAGGAATAAACGATTTCCCGGACAAGCCGAATTTACGGAATACTCTGTCCATAATGAAAGCGACCCTTGCCATATAGCCTGAATCTTCAAGAATGGAAAGGAAGAAAAACAAAAGCAGCATCTGCGGTACAAATCCAAGCACAGTACCTACCCCGCCGATAATGCCGTTCACAATCAGGCCGCTCAGCCAGTCCGCCGCGCCAATGGATGCAAGCAGGTTGGTTACTCCGCTTGTAATCCAGTCGCCAAACAGTGTATCATTTACAAAGTCGGTTGCCATTGCGCCAAGCGTCGTAACGGAAATATAGTACACAAGCGTCATGATCACGGCAAAAATCGGAATTGCAAGCCAGCGGTTAGTAACGATACGGTCAATTTTATCCGAAACCGTCATACCGGAATGCTTTCTATGTACGCATTTGGAAACCAGCTTCCCAATGTAGTTATAGCGCTCATTTGTGATGATGCTTTCGGAATCATCATCTTCTTCCTTCTCGCATACTGAGATTACCGCTTCCATCTGATCTTGAATGATCTTACTGAACTGGAGCTGTTCCGCTATTTTTTGATCCCGTTCAAAAAGTTTAACTGCAAACCAACGTGAATACTGGGAAGAAGGAATCTTGTCTTTGCTCAATTTTCCAATTTCTGTGATGGCCTTTTCGACTGATTCACTGAAAGAATGCTGTGGAACTGTGACCGCTTTTGCATTTGCCATCGCGATCGCCTTTTCTGCTACTTCCTTTGAACCCGTCCCTTTGATTGCGGATGTTTCGACTACTTCACAGCCTAAAGCCGCACTTAATTTCTGCGTATCAATGACATCGCCGTTTTTTTTAACAACATCAATCATATTCAGCGCAATAATCACCGGAATGCCAATCTCAACGAGCTGCGTGGTTAAATATAAGTTCCTTTCTATATTAGAAGCGTCTACCAAGTTAATAATGACATCCGGGTGTTCGTCAATGATGAAATTTCTGGTTACGACTTCCTCCAGCGTATAGGGAGAAAGAGAATAAATTCCCGGCAGATCAACAATTGTCACCTCTTTGTGGCCTTTTAGCTTCCCCTCTTTTTTTTCCACGGTTACGCCTGGCCAGTTGCCCACATACTGCGAACTGCCTGTCAGGGCATTAAACATGGTTGTCTTGCCGCAGTTTGGGTTGCCGGCAAGTGCTATTTTAATTGACATTGTGCGTACCTCCTTTAATGTTTTTGTTAGCTGTGGCTAACTCATTGGCATAAAAAATTGGCCTCGTCAGTTTGACTACGCCACTTCAATGTTTTCGGCATCCATTTTGCGAATGGACAGTTCATAGTTTCTTACTGTAATTTCCATAGGATCGCCTAAAGGAGCTACTTTTCGAACATAAATTTGAACGCCCTTTGTGATGCCCATATCCATGATTCTTCGCTTGATGGCACCTACACCATCCAGACCAGTGACCGTAACAGTTTCTCCGCACTTTACATCTTTCAATGTCATACCGTTTTCCCTCCTGTAAATATAATTTTTATTAATTAAACCCTTATGCCACCATGATCCGATTGGCCATGCTTTTGCTGATTGCAATGCGGGTATTTTTAACATTCACAATCATGTTTCCTCCAATTTCAGAAACAATGGTAACATTTCCTCCAACGACAAAGCCGAGGCTCTCCAAGAAGCGTTTTGTTTCATCTTTGCCATGAATCTCATGAATAATATTTTGCACACCTGACTGCGCCATGGTTAGCGGCATTATCATTGCCCCCCTTCTTCTTGTATAAATCAGATATTTGGTTAAGTTAGCAATCGCTTACTGATAATCATTTTAATATAGATTACTCGATTTGTCAATAGCAATTCTGAATTTTATCGATATGCCTATAGCCGCAAGATAAAGAAAGTCAAACGACTTATATAAATCATCAAAGCTGAGACCCGATGCCAAAATAACACCGGGTCTCAGTTTAACTTCTTTAGATTACTGGTCTTAAACGAAGTGAGGGAGACGCGATGAGGCTATAATTAATTGGATAATTGGTAGTTGGAATATTTACTGGTTTATGTATAAATCAAAGTTTAATTTCAGGAATCTTCCAACGCTTGACTTAAATCGCTAATTAAATCATTCGCGTTTTCAATGCCGACGGATAACCGCAGAGTATCGTCATAAACACCAGCTTTTTCCTGTTCATTCTTGGGCAAACCGTAATGTGTGGAAGTCGCCGGGTGAACAATCAGGGACTTGGCATCCCCAACATTAACCATATAATCAAAAATTCTTACTTTTTCCAGCACTCTTTTCGCGGCAGGGAGCCCGCCCTTGAGACGAACCGCCATGATTGCACCGGATCCGTTTGGAAAGTATTTTTCGGATAGTTCATGATACGGGTTGGACGGAAGAGATGGATAGGAAACGTTCAAAACAGCGGGATGCTCGTTGAGAAATGTTGCGACCTTGAATGCGTTTTCAGCATGTCTTTGCATCCGGAGGGAAAGGGTTTCAAGTCCCTGAAGAATGTTAAAAGCGCTGGTAGGGCTTAAATGACCGCCCAGTTCCGTTAGGTAGCGTATCCTCAATCGATAGGTAAACGCATCTCGCCGAAGCGTCTGCTCGTCAATGCTTCCGGCATATTCCTGATAAAACGCCTCAAACTGGGGAAACTTTCCGCTGAACCAGTCGAATCCGCCTTTTTCCACCACCAGCCCGCTGATCGTGGTACCGTGGCCGCTCAGGTATTTGGTGGCGGAATGGCAGACAATATCTGCACCGAATTCAAAAGGCCGCAGCAAATAAGGGGTTGCAAACGTATTATCGACGACAAGAGGGATTCCGTGTTCATGAGCGATTTTTGCCACTTCTTCAATGTCAATTACGTTCATGCCGGGATTCCCAAGGCTCTCTATGTAAACCGCTTTTGTCTTTTCCGTAATCGCCGCGCGGTAGTCGTCTAGGTTGTCGGCGTCATCGATCCAGTTCGCTTTGATGCCGTATGGGGGAAGGACTTTATTCAGCAGTGTTGTACTCCCACCGTAAAGCGTTTTGACCGCCGCGATTTCGTCGCCGGACTGTGCGAGATTTAGGAAGGTATTGGAGATGGCGCTCATGCCGGAACTCATGCCCAGAGCTGCGCTTCCGCCCTCGAGCGCTGCAATTCGTTTTTCCAGTACATCGTTCGTTGGATTGGAAAATCTAACGTAGGAATGCCCCTGCTCTTCATAGGCGAAAAGGCGGGAACAACGGTCGAATCCGCCTAATTCAAATGCGGCGGTCTGGTAGATCGGCACCGCCTTTGACCGAAAATGCTCTGCCGGATTATAGCCGGTGTGCAGTTGTTTTGTGTCAAATGCAAGGGAAAGATCGTCATATGCCTCGTAACTCAATTTATTACCACCTTTAGTTTTCGTTTGTAATTTTCTGAACTTTGCGCTCTAGCAAGTTCAGCAGAGAATTTGCTCCCACCGCCAATAAAGAGGAGAGCAGTGTTCCCCATGCGATTTTCACCATGTTTTGCGTGCGCAGGCCGTCGAACAGAAGCGTTCCCAAACCTCCGGCGTTAATGGTTGCCGCAATGGTTGCAATTCCGATAGTAGATACCACGGCGACTTTCATTCCCGCAAGAATGATCGGGCTGGCAAGTGGAAGGCGCACTTTAAAAAAGATTTGCAGATCTGACATCCCCATGCCGTATGCGGCTTCAATAATTGCAGGATTAATGGACTGAAATCCGGCGATGATGTTTTTTACCAAAATGTATTGATTATAAACAGTTAGTACGAAAATAGCTGTGCGTTCGCCCAAACCCAGAAATGGGATGAGCATTGCAAAAAGGGCCAGACTCGGTACCGCATAAACAGCGCTGAACATGCCGACGACCAAATTGGACAGCACTTTTGAACGCATGATCAAGACGGAAACCAAGCCCGCAATCAGGCAGGAAAGTAGCATCGTAATCGCTGTAATCTTGAGATGCTCAAGAAAGGGAACAATGATATAATCAGGATATTGGATGAGATAATCGATCATTGCCGTCGCCTCCCGCATTCCACTCGATTTCTTCCTGACGTGCAGATGAAACCAGCCGTTCCACAAAATCATTTGCCGGATTTTTCAGGATTTCCGACGGCTTTGCATATTGCTGAACACTCCCGCCGTCCATAATTAAGATGCGATCTCCAAGGCGGAATGCCTCATGAATGTCATGAGTTACAAAAAGGAACGTCTTTCCGAATTTACGGTGAATTTTCAGCAGCTCATCTTGCAGGGAACGCCTTGTAATTGCATCGATGGCGCCGAACGGTTCATCCAACAGCATCAGGGACGGGTCTGCAGCGAGTGCGCGGGCAAGCCCGACTCTCTGCTGTTGCCCGCCAGAAAGCTGCCGCGGGTACCGCTTGCGGTATTCCTTGGGGTCTAGTTCAATTAATTCCAGCAGTTCGTCAACGCGCGCGGAAATCCGATTCTTATCCCAACCCAGAATTTTGGGTACGGTGGCGATATTGTCGGCAATACTCATATGAGGGAACAATCCGACCTGCTGAATGACATACCCGATCTCGCGCCGCAGCTTAACGGGATTCATCTCATTAATCGGCTTGCCATAAAAATTGATTTGCCCGCTGTCGGGCTCATAAATGCGGTTTACCATTTTCAGAAGGGTTGTTTTTCCGCATCCGGATGTGCCGAGAATCGTAACCAGTTCACCGTCACTGATGGTAAGCGACAGATTTGAAACGGCGTCGTGTTCCGATTTCGGGAAACGTTTCCCTACGGATTTAAACTCAATCGCTGTGTTCATGTTACGCTCTCCTTCTCATTGTAATTGCTCCGGTGGGGCAGGTCTGTGTGCAAAGCGCGCATCCCCGGCATTGTTCTGAATGAAAATGGATGCCGCCATCCTCAAAGGAGAATGCGCCGAAATGGCACCGTTTCACACAGCGGCGGCAGGATACGCACAATTCCTCGTGAAACTCCGCAACCTGGTCTGCTGAGGGCCATGCGAGGCCGTAACTGCGTGCTTTTTGCGCCCGGAAAAGATAGCAGCAATCTCCGCAGCAATTGCACATCCCGTTGCCGTTCATGGTTTGCATTAATCCGGTTTTGTTGGCTCTGCGGATGACATCTTTCGCTTCTTCTTTTGTAATGGGTTTTGACAGTCCGCGGTGAGCCATCGTGTTAATCCCGTTGCGAAAGGAGAGGCAGGTGTCGACCGGCTTGTCGCAATGACCGGCCAAAGGACGGCAGTCGCAGTTCTGAAACCAGATCTGCCGCTCAATGGCGTCAACGTAGTCCAGTGCTTCCTGAAGGGGAACAACCCTGTCGCCGGTAGGGCAGGGTGAATCGCCAAGCCGGGATAAATACATTTCAAAATACCAGTGATCCACTGCGGCGCGTACTTCTGACGGAAACTCCCGATAACTCCCGCGTTCCGTGGTGACAAAAATATCCAGCCGGGTATCAAATTCACCGATGCGGTATCTCGTATAGGTTTCATCTTCCAATGAAAGTATGCCGCGCCGGTATTCATCGCGGAGGTATTCCTCCGCCTGTGCTTCGCTGAGCTTTTCCCCCGTGCTTTTCCACAGGGCTTCAATCGCATCGGCAAGCGTAAAATTGTCTTTCTCCAGAGCGGCTAAAAAAGAAATTTCATCCGGGCGTACAAGCTTTTCAATGATGGGTAAGCCTTCCTCCGGCACATGAAATTTATTGATAAACTGCTCGAAGGAACTCATGCCGCTTTTACCTTGGATTCTATCGATTTGAAGAAATCGGCCGCAACGGTCTTGTATTCCTGCTTTTCCACGTCAACTTTCGCATTCAAAGCAATAATTGTTTTAGAGTCAATCAGGGTGGATACCTTGTTTAATACAGTTTCGATTTTAGGATTTGCAGACAGCACGCTTTGGCTAACGACCGGTGCGAGGTTATACGGCGGCCAGACATGCTTATCATCTTCCAGAACTACAAATTTCGGGTCGACCAATTGTCCTTCGGTGGTGTAGGCAACCGCCACATCGGCTTTATCATCCGTAAGAATTTTGTACTTTAGACTGTTGTCATAAATAGCCGAGGATTTAAACTTGAACTGCCCGTAAGTTTTTGTCAGAGCAGGTATGCCGTCATCGCGCTGGTCGAATTCGCCTTGGGATGCAAAGCGGATTTTATCGGCGTTTTTCTGCAGATCGGAAATGGTTTTGATTCCGTACTGATCGGAAGCAGCCTTGCTGATCACCAATCCTTGCGAGTCATTTGCAGGTGAATAATCCAGCCATACAAGGTTGAACTGCTTTTTGTATTCTTCTTTTACAATATCATAAACTTTCTTTGGATCCGTTACCGGTTCATGCTTCAGAATGGAGAGCAGGCCGGTTCCCGTATATTCCGGATAAAGGTCGATTTCCTTGTTGATCAGCGCGGTGTGAACAATGGAACTGCCGATATTAAACTTTCGGCTTACCTGAATTCCGTTGCTTTCCAGTGCCTGTGCATAAATCTCCGCAACAATCAAATTTTCCGTAAAATCCTTTGAACCAACGGTAACGGGCTTTGTGGATGCTTGCGAAGTCTGGGAGTCAGGAGTCTGGGAAGCTGAGGGGTTCTGCTGAGAGCACGCGGAAAGCGCGACTAGGGAAGAGACGGCTAAAACTAGGGAAATAACTGTTAATAATTTTTTCATAAATATGACCATACCTTTCCGCTACGCTGCAAGGCACAAACGAGAAATGAAACTGTTACCTCTAACGCAGCTTGGAGTAATTTGTTAGAATGTACTTGAGGAAGCTGGCACACTACAGAGCACGTGAAGGTGAGTGGGCACAGTCTTGCAGGCTGACCGCATAAATATGTGTGCCGGATGCTCTTTCAAGCACAGACGAGTAGGGCTTTGCACCCTGTAAACTTATCTTTGGAGAGACAGACTACTTCAATCTTTCAGTGAGCGTCCAGTCCCTGCCTGCTCCCTCAAATACTATTTTGAGGGGTGTGTTATGCTCAGAATTGTCTATTCTGTCTGCTGTGGAATGGATGTCCACAAGTCTTTTTTGGTAGCTTGTATTGCAACAACCAATGGACAGGGTATTACCACTTACAAAAGCAAGCGGTTTTCCACCTTCTCAGGAGACTTACGCCGCTGCGCAGTCTGGCTTGCTGGAAATAACTGCAAAGATGTTTGCATGGAATCCACCGGTAAGTATTGGATTCCCATTTACAACATACTGGAGCCTACCTGTGAAATTGTTCTCGCCCATCCAAAATATGTTAAAGCTATTCGGGGCAAGAAAACGGACAAAAAAGATGCAAAATGGATTGCCGACATCTTTAAGCATGACCTAGTTTGTGGCAGCTTTATTCCGCCCGCCGACATTCGCCAGCTCCGGGATTTAATGCGCTATCATTGGAAACTTACCACTTTCACCACCGGCGAAAAAAACCGAGTTCAGAATTGCCTGACTGTTTCCAATCTTAAACTCGACGATGTTTTCTCGGACGTATTTGGAAAAGCCTCGTCCGCAATTATTGAGCGGATTCTGCAGAACCCGTCTGACAAGCTGACGGACATTTCTGTTTTCAGAACCAAAGGCATGAAAGCCTCTGATGAGGAAGTCCTTGCTGCCGTGGACGGAGAGATGTGTGCTGAACAAGCTGAAAAGCTCCGCATCATTCGTTCCCATATGGACAGCCTTAATCTGTGCAAGTTAAATCTGGAATCTCTTATCCTCACGACTGCTGAGAAATATCTCCCACAACTCAACCTTGTCCTGACGGTGCCGGGTATCAAGTCCTTTTCCGCAATCGGTATTATTTCGGAAATCGGCGTGGATATGTCCGTGTTTCCCACCTCGAAGCAACTTTGCTCTTGGGCTGGGCTCACACCGCAGAACAACGAGAGCGCAGGAAAGAAGAAAACCACCAGAATCAGCCGGGCCGGAGCTTACATCAAGCCACTGCTGGTACAATGCGCTCTTTGCGCGATTCGTGCAAAGCAAAATCCGGAAATTCGAAACCGTTACCTTTCTCTGAAAAAGCGTCGCGGCCACAAGAAAGCGATTATTGCTATTGCCAGAATGCTGCTGACCGCCATTTACAACATTCTCAAAAAGAATGAGCCTTACAATCCGGAGCTTTACCGCAAAGGTGACAAGCCGCCAATTCACAGGGAAGTTTCCGTTGAGCAGGCAGTCTTTATCCTGCAACGGCAAGGATATCTCGTCTCGGTTCCAACTCATTAACTACTATTACTTCCCGCTTTTTTAGCTGCCTTCGGACGGCTTAGCTTAGTGTGCATTTTTTCGGTATGGTACTCAAATTACAGTGTTTCAAACTTTCACCTCTGATAAATATTCAAGGTTGTTTTTTATTAGTTGACATCTCTGCTGTACACACTCCACTGAACGCAGCGGGTCTGACGGCGTATTAAAGGTATAGTCCATCAATTTTCCAATGGTAGTAGTAGCAACATGTATGCGTGTATCGGAAGACGCGTAATAAATATAAACGTCGCCATTTTCTCTTACAATTGCTCCGTTGGTAAATACCACGTTACTCACGTCGCCAATGCGTTCTGCCCCACGGGGCGCAAGGAATACGCCGGACGGACTTGCAATCAGCTTCGCCGGATTGTTTAAATCAGTTGCAAACACATAGATCACATAGCGCAAACCGGCGGCGGTACTACGCACACCATGAGCGATGTGTATCCATCCTTTGGAAGTCTTAATTGGTACTGCACCCGCACCGTTTTTTGATTCTGTAATGGTGTGGTATACTCTGGGGCTAATTACGGTTTCCTCTGATGTAATCACCGGATTTGTAATATCGTTGCACAAGGCGAAGCAAATTCCACCGCCTGAGGACGTCTGAATAAAGCCATCTTGCGGACGGGTATAAAACGCATAATATCCATTCACAAATTCGGGATGCAGTACAACATTTCTCTGCTGAGGAGATCTCGTTTTTAAATTCGGCAGACGCTCCCATGTTTTTAAGTCTTTCGTACGCACAATGCCTGCCTGCGCAATGGCGGCGGAAAGATCTGAACTCTGTGTATCCTTACTCTCCGAACAAAATATTCCATAAATCCAGCCGTCTTCATGTTTGGTCAGGCGCATATCATAGACATTGGTTTCCTGCGGTTCGGTATCCGGCAGCTGCACAGGGTAATTCCAAAAGCGGAAGTTGTCTACACCGGTTTCACTTTCGGCGACCGCAAAAAAAGATTTTCTGTCGTTTCCTTCCACACGCGCCACCAGATAGAACTTGCCGTTCAGTTCAATTGCGCCTGCATTCAGTACGGCATTGATACCCAAACGTTCCATGAAATTCGGATTTGTTTGAGGGTTCATGTCGTACCTCCAGAATATTGGCGTATGTTTCCGGGTAAGCACCGGGTACACCCATCGGTCATAAATTCCGTTGTACTCATCCGACTTTCTGTTTCTTCGGTTTAGCAGAGCCTCTTGTTTCGCTGACTCTCGCTCCAATTTTTCTTTAAATGTAGGCATTTCGTTTGATTACCTCCATGCACATCCTGCCATTATGGTAGGGGCATTTCCATGGCTCCACGATCGGCTTTTTCGCTAATGGTTTCCCGTTGCTGTCAACACACCAAAACCATTCGGAACCGGCACGTTGGTCTATCATATAGCGCTTAATATACTGCCAAGTCTGTAAAGATGCACGTAAAAACTTCTCGTCCCCACTCTTTTGATAAGCGTTTAAAAAACCGACCACACTTTCCGCCTCTACCCACCAGATGCGTGTTTTATCTACGATTCCGCGGCACTGCTGGTTATTTAGCGCGCCATTTTCGAACGCGGAGGCGAGCACTTTATCTGCAATTTGCGCGGTCATCTCACCAAGCTCTGCGGTGAGCACTGAATCATTGAGCACTTCACACGCGCGGTCTATCAGCCAGGAAGCCTCTATGTCGTGACCATAGGAATACAAGTCGGCAATAGACTCCATCTTTTCATTAAAAAATACGTTCAATATATGCTTCTTTGAATCATACACTTTGTTTTTACATAGGAGAAGTGCTTTTTTTAGGCTGTTTGCCACCTCCGCATTGCCGTCTGCGCGGTAAAGCTCAGTGTAGGCTTCAATAATATGTAAAAGGGTGTTCATGGTTTTTTTTGCGTCAAAACCATCTTCAGAAAGTTTATCGTTTTCAATTAACTTCCAGCGGCGGTCAAACGCTTCAAGATAACCATATGCATCGGTGCACTTTGTCTCAATTGTTCGGTATAAGCGGTAAGCCAGTTCCAGCGCTTCTTTTTCACCTGACACAGTGTAATAGGAAGAAAGTCCATAAATTGCAAACGCCAAATTATAAGTGTGCTTCATATCGTCGCAAGGGGTGCCGTCAGCATTCAGCATCCAGAATACGCCCTCATCGTCCTTATCAAAACAGTATCGCTTTAGAAACTCATAGGCATGACGCGCGTTTGCAAGGGCTTGCTTCTCTCCAAAGGCGGTATATATGTTGGAATAAAACCATAAAATGCGACTGTTCAGAATGACCCCTTTTACTGCATCCTGATTCAAATTTAATTCAAAATCCACTGAGCCGTAAAATCCGCCTCGGTCGTCCTTCAATCCACTCCAAAACGGGGATATATGTTTCAGCAGTTCTTCACGAACCTCGTTGCGCATTACTTGTAAATCGTCCATTGATTTATTCTCCATCACTTATCTAACTGCTCCAAAAAATACTTCAAGATTACATCGCCGGCATAGGGGAGAAACTCATGCTGATACTCTGGAAAATACACAATTTCCTTGTGCGAGGTGATGCCGTTGTACGCCGCCATTTGCGCGAACGGGGGGCATACTTTATCCATTAACGCGGTAAACCAAAGGACATCGCAGCGGATGTATTTGGTCAGATTTTTCAAATCGATGTAGCCTAACCGCTCAAAGAAGGCTTCCTCTTTTATATGCATGGGGTCGCGCTGACGGAAGTACCATGTAATTTCCTCATAGGAATCACTCTTGAAATTATTTTGATAAATACCGCGAAAATCACAAAGAAACGGGTACATTGGCGCCGCAGCCTTGAGCTGGGGAGACAGACAGGCGCATACCACTGTAAGGGCACCGCCTTGCGAAGCGCCCGTAGCAAAGATATTTTTAGTATCCACAAAATCCATACTGCTAAGGATTCTAATACATTGTGCCGTATCAAGATAAACATTGCGGTAAAACAGATCATCCGGACTTTCGCTTTCCAGTCCGCGGATAATGTGTCCACTCTGAGTATTCCCCTTGTAAGTGCCATTGTCTTCGCTTTCGCCGCCCTGACCGCGTACATCCATGGCGAGCACGCAAAATCCTTCCGTGATATACCCCAGCTTCCCCGTCCAGTCACCGCAGTTCGTCCAGTAGCCGTGAAACACTGCAATCGCCGGAATTTTGGTGTCGGCAGGGATTTTTTTAGGCTTTAAAAACTGGCAGTGCACTTTTGCTCCGCCGACGCCTGTAAAATACAGATCATACGCGTCACAACTTCTGGTTACAAAATCACTTTGAACCAGTTCATAATCAAGTGAAGCTTGGTCCAAATCTTTGCGTGCGCGCGCCCAATAATCGTCATAATCCGCAGGCGCGGCACCTAACCCCTTATAATCCTTTAAATCTTCAATTTGACAGTTATAAAGTTTATCCATTCACCCGTATCTCCTATATTTAAATTCTTCCGTCAGTTGCATCAAGGCCAATATTTTCATGATGAGCTTTGACAAAATGAATGGTTTCGTCAATTGTGGTATAGGCAACACCGACATAAGTATCCGCTGCGCCGTAATAGATGGCAATGCGTCCGGTTTTCGCGTCACAAAGGGCTGCACAGGGGAATAGTACGTTGGGAACAAATCCGCGCTCCTCATACCACTCTTCCGGCGTCATCATGAAGCTGTTAGCGCGGTACAGCACTTTTGCGGGATCATCACGGTCAAGAATTGCAGCGCTCATGGAATAAATCAGACCGTTGCAGGAGCCGGTAACCCCGTGATAGAATATAAGCCAGCCTTCACTGGTTTCAATCGGTGCTGGGCCGCAGCCGATTTTAATACTCTGCCACCAACCGTTCCCGCCTTTTTGCATGACGCACCGATGCTCACCCCAGTATTTCAGATCGGGGCTTTTGCTTAAAAAGATATCACCAAAAGGTGTGTGGCCACTGTCGCTTGGTCGAGAAAGCATCACATAGTTGCCGTCAATTTTGCGTGGAAATAAAACGCCGTTACGGTTAAACGGTAAAAATGGATTTTCCATCCTTGTAAAAGTTCTAAAGTCGGTTGTTCTTGCCAGCCCGATGGACGCGCCGTCAAAATCACCGCACCAGATGATGTAATAAGCATTCTCCACCTTAACAAGGCGAGGATCATAGGCATAAAGCGGTTGATAATCCTTACCGCTTTCATCCACAAATTTGATTTTGTCCTCATCAAACTCCCAATGAATCCCATCTTTGCTGTGGCCTAAATAGATATGAGGCCTGCCGTTAATGGTTTCTCCGCGAAAAACGCCGATAAAGGCTCCCTCATACGGCACCACCGCGCTGTTAAAAATCCGAGCTACCTCTTTTACCGGATTCCTGCCGATAATTGGGTTGTCTTTGTGGCGCCACATCGGAGCCATGCAGTCTTTTGGCTTTTCCTGCCAGGGGATATTAGGGAGTTCACTCCCGATAATTTCAAACTCATCCATAATAATTTCCAATCCTTTCGTTAAAGATGCAGCTGTCAGCCTTTTACAGAGCCACTTGCAAGACCGCTGTAGATCTGTTTTTGGAAGATAATGAAGATAATTAATGCCGGCAGCATGGTGATTATCACACCGGCACAGATATAGTTGTACTGGCTTCCGATCGGTCCGGTAAAAACGCGGAGAGCCGTCGAAACCACACCCAGAGTATTTTTGTCCTGCAGGTAAAGGCTGGCCATGTAGTATTCGTTATAGGTTGAAACACCCTTTAAAATCATGCAGGTAACAATCGCGGGCTTGAGAAGCGGTAGCAGTATTTTGAAGAAGACGCCGAAATAGGTGCAACCGTCAAGGATAGCCGACTCATCCAAAGAGGTTGATAAGTTATCAAAAAACTGCATAAATATGTAAATTGAGATGACATCTGTTCCCATTAATAAGATCATGTAGCCGGGCAGACTGTTAATCAGGTGCATTTTGTACATAATCTGATACACAGTAACCTGCATTGCAACACCGGGGATCAGGCTGGCAATCAGAAACAGATTTCGAATCAGTCCGTTGCCATGGAACTTAAAACGGTTCAGCACAAAGGCCAGCATCGAACTGAAGAGGATGGAGCCGATGAGCACCACAACAAGCACGAGAATAGAATTCATGAAAGCGCGGCCCATGCGGGCTTTTTCCCATGCCGTCGTAAAGTTTTCAAAGTAGAGCCATGAGCCCGGCATCGTCATGACATTTGTATCCCTATATTCATCCGGAGTCTTGAATGCAGTTACCACGCAGGAAACAAGCGGAACCAGTGCAACAAAGGAGCAAAAGCACAGCATAATATATTTTAAAACGGTCCAGATGACTTTTCTTACAATCTGGCTGACAGAGAGCCCCCTCATTCTCATACTCTATCCCTCTCTTTCCCAATCGCCGCCGCTTTTCCACGTTTTCTGCTTGCACGGCGTTCTTTATAGGTCATGCCATTATCATCCTCGTCTAAGAAAAAGTGGAAAATAACTTTCTGTAAGACGGTAACAAGAATAATAATTCCCAAAAGTACCACAGCCATCGCGGAAGCCAGACCGACTTTTAGATTCTGGTGCGCAATGCGGTCCATCAGCACAAAGTAGGTAGCAGTGCCGAAGGAGCCGCCCGTGATGACGTACGGTGGTTCGAAAGCACTGATGGAGCCGGAGATGGAAAGAATAATGTTCAGCACCACAATTGTCTTGATGCTGGGGAGGATGACGTGGAAAAATTTATTGATACCGTTCGCACCGTCGATATCGGCCGCCTCGTAAAGATTAGGGTCTACGGACATGATGGCACCAACGAAGAGTACCATGCACTGGCCTGTGTAACGCCAAATAGATGTACCGGCCAGCGAGAAGTTATTCACACTTGTATCTTTCAGCCACATGGGCAGTGTATTCACATTCAGGCCGACCCAGGAAAGGACGGTATCTAAAACAAACCCTTGGGTAAAGAAGAATTTAAAAATAAACCCTACTGCAATTCCACAGAGTAAATATGGAAAAAAGATGGTTCCTTTGAAAAAAGAAGCAAACTTCGTTTTAAAGCTGAGTACGGTAGCCAAAAATAACGCGAGAGAAAGCTGGATGACGGATGCGCCCAGATAGTAGAGTGCCAATTTCAGTGACTGCAGAATATCGTCGCGTGTAAAAACGCTTATGTAATTGTCAAGTCCTACAAAAGTACGCTCCCCGATATACTTCATGTCATAAAGACTAAACTGCATCATATTGAAAAACGGGATGCATGTGAAAGTGAAGAACAGAATCAGAGGAACAGCCAAAAACAGGATTGTTACTATAGTTTGCTGGCCCCGCAGACTATGAAACCAATGACGGAAACCTGAGGGCTTTTTTACGGCAGTTGTTACATTTGCTTTTTTCATTGTAATCTCCTTAATAATATGAGCCAATGGAGTGCATTGGCTCATAATTATGATTTACGTTAAAACCAACAAAATTATTTAACGCCGTTCTTTTCTTGAGCAGCTGTCCACTTTTTGTTCCATTCAGCCATAATATCATCCAGACTCTTTTTGCCGGTTACAGCCGCTTCCTCTAACGCGGAAACATGGGTAAAATCAGAATTGATGCCAATTTCAGAATCACTCTCTATTTTACCGAGCAGAGCTTCTTCACCGGTCTTCGCGGGTTTATCTACAACCATTTCTATCCCGTCGAAAGCAGAGAGAACCTTTGGCAGCGGATCGGATTTAACGGTAGAAATTGTTCCCATATCGGTAGAATAGCCGGACTTTTCAACCATCCACTTGACGTACAGCATGGAAGCGATTTGGTTGTCTTTTGAAGAAGTCACGTTAATTCCGTAGTTATAGTCCCCTGCTACATTTGCGTACTGTTTGCCGTTAACCGTAATTGGGAAAGGCATGTAGGCGACATCATCCTTGTTACTGCCGGCACCCTGAATCTGAGAAACCGCCCATGTACCGAGAGCCATGGTCGCGATTTCGCCCTTGTTCAGCTTGGGCTTGCTGCTCTCCCAGTCGGTTGTGGTCGGGTCTTTTTCAATCAAACCGCGTTTTGTTGCTTCATAAAGGGTATAATAAACTGCGTATGGACCGGTCATGCTTCCGTCGCTTGCCTTTGAGAACGGATTTTTTGCATGTGGCAGTGTGATATTAAAGAAGTCGGCAGAGCCGGTGGCACCGCTGGTGGTGTAGGCATCCCAGGCTGTCATTGGCCACTGTGCGGCAAAGTTCGTGTACAGCGGAATGATTTTTCCGTTGCTCTTATCTTTAATCATTTTCAAGTCGGCCAAAAACTCATCCGGCGATTTCGGTAAGACAGTGATACCGGCGTCATTCCAAACTTTCTTATTATATACAAGTCCCTGCGCATTGCCGTCGCATGGCAGGCCGTATGATTTTCCGTTATAAAATTTGTCGTCAGTCCAGTTGTACGTATTCGCCAAAGTTTTTTGATCGCCCAGTGGCAGGAAGTATGTGGGAAGATCCGCTTTATTTGAGATACTTGCAGGAATAAAGCAGACATCGCCCCAATCTTTGGTCGTCATACGCGTAGCCAGCTCTTTTTCATAGTCCGTGATTCCTTCATATGAAATGTTGATATTCGGATAGAGTTTTTGAAACTCTTTGGTATAATTGGCCAACAGTGTGTCCACAATGTCAGTCTTGCAGGTAAGGACTTTCAAATCCGCCTTTAGGTCCGTATGATCCGTTCCAAGTTTCAGGGAATCAATGGTGACGTCTGCACTTTTTGTGTCAGCAGAAGCGGCGGCGCTGGCTGCAGCGCCCGCTGCGCTGGAGGCTGGTTCAGCGG
>WSSedL1CaDRAFT_10000591_pt1 | contig 24981 bp, 18 predicted proteins | sample WetSurSL1Cattail_FD_9464 | JGI IMG/M metagenome (IMG submission 9464)
CTGGTGGTTTGGCTATTATTGGTACAGAACGCCATGAGTCCCGCCGTGTTGACCGTCAGTTACGTGGTCGTTCCGGTCGTCAGGGAGACCCGGGTTCTTCTCAGTTTTTTGTTTCTCTGGAAGATGATCTGATGCGTTTGTTTGGTTCGGACCGTATTGCCAGTCTTATGGATAGACTTGGTCTTAAGGAAGGCGAAGTAATTCAGCATTCGATGATTTCTAAATCTATTGAACGTGCTCAAAAGAAAGTTGAAGAAAATAACTTTGGTATTCGTAAGCGTTTGCTCGAGTATGATGATGTGATGAATTCACAACGTGAGGTTATTTATACCAAACGTCGCCATGCTTTAAACGGAGAACGTATCAATCTGGATATTTCCAATATGTTGTTTGATGTAATTGAACAAATTTGCGTGGAATATCATAAAAATTCTGATTTTGAAGGGTTTAATTTGGAGTTGATTCGCTTATTATCTATTGAAGCTCCTTTTGAAGATAAAGAATTTATAAAATCTTCACCTGAAGATTTAACTGAAAAGATCTTTCAATTTGCACAGGAATCTTATAAAAGGAAATGCGAAAGTATGGCACATCAATCCTATCCAATAATTAAGGATGTGTTTGAAAATCAGGGAAATCTATATGAAAATATAGTAGTTCCAATTACCGATGGTGCAAAAGTTTACAATATAGTTACCAACCTTAAAAAATCATACGAATCTCATTGTAAAGAAGTTGTTCGCTCCTTTGAAAAATCAGCCATATTGCTTACCATGGATGAAGCATGGAAGGAACATTTAAGAGAATTGGACGATTTAAAACAATCGGTTCAGAATGCTTCTTATGAACAAAAAGATCCCTTATTGATTTATAAATTTGAGTCTTTTGATTTATTTAAGACTATGATTGAGGATGTTAACCGCGATATTGTTTCCATGCTTATGAAAGGTCAGATACCTCTTAGGGATCCCAATCAGGTACAACAAGCTCAGGCTCCCCGAAGAATGGATTTAAGCAAGATGCATACTCAACATGATGAGTTTGGTGGCGGGTCATCTGATCCGGAGGCTGAACCTCGAAAAGAACAAAAAGTTCAACCCATAAGAGTTGAAAAGAAGATAGGAAGAAATGAACCCTGTCCATGTGGTAGTGGTAAAAAATATAAAAACTGTCACGGTGTAGGTTTATCCGAATAAAAAAGGAAGGCGTTTCAAGTAATTGAGACGCCTTTTTTTTGAGCGGTGTACATCTTTAAAGTAAATATGGCCTTCTCTCGAAGATAATCTATGTAAGTTGTTTGTAGTCACAAATATATACAAGTCATAGATTCTTGGTTCTTTTAAAAAATACCTTTTGTTCGGACAAGGTTCTGACTTTGTCTGTTGTATGAATGTAGGCTATAGTCTTCAAAGATATATACGACGGAGGTTGGAACCTCCGCCGAACTACTTCGGGTTCCTAATTCTCCCAAAGGGATGCCTTCGGCATTGGTTCTATATCTATATAATCCCGGCAATATAATTAGGCGAAACCTTTGTGTCTGGTACTTTTACCGAAAACCATTTTTTTACATTCCAGTCGATGCAATTCCCATGTAAATAATTGAAGGTTGCTTTTTTTAATCCTTCACCAATAGAATCCAGGTCTATATTCTGGTTATCGGTAAACGGGATTTCGTTGTTGGCAAATGTACCGATAGTTTGAGTTACTAATTTGGCTCCATAGTGTTCCGGATTCTTACCTGAGGGACTATGAACCGTCATGGCATATCGATGCCAGAACGCTGACTGAATCAAGCCTTCTTCAAAAAACTGACGGACAATTTCGAGGGAATCAATGGTTTCCTGAAGTGTTTCTGTTGGGAATCCATACATGAGATAAGCATGGACCATTATACCATTTTGAGTAAGCTGAGAACAAGTTTTAGCAGCCTGTTCAATAGTTACCCCTTTATTCATTAATTTAAGGATACGATCGGAGGCAACCTCAATACCTCCGGAAACTGCAATACATCCGGCATTAGCCATCAAAAAGCATAATTCCTGGGTAAAAGCTTTTTCGAAACGGATGTTGGTCCACCATGATGAAGTTAATTTCCGTTCTATCAGGGTTTCTGAAAGTTCTCTTAAAAGCTTGGGAGGAGCTGCTTCATCAGTAAAATGAAACCCTGTTTGCCGGGTTTGTTTAATGATATCCGCCATGTTATCCGCTATATGATGGGCTGATGATGGTTCATATTGCGAGATATAAGGTAGTGAAGTATCGCAGAATGCACAATTGGCCCAGTAGCATCCATGTGCCAGAGTGATTTTGTTCCATCTCCCGTCGCTCCATAATTTATGCATCGGGTTAGTTACTTCTATCATCGATAGATATTTATGGAGAGGCAGTTCGGTATAATCCGGAATTCCTCTCTCAGAAAACGGTATTGAAAAATCCGAATCCTTACCCAACAAAACAACAGATCCGTCTTTTTCTTTTATAAAAGTTTTAACTAAATCATCTTTAGTTACTTTGTTTTCGTAAAATTCTAATAATCTGATAAATGCTGGCTCTCCATCATCGAGAATAACTGCATCGCAGTATTGAAATAATTTGGGTTCGTTAAGTTTGCGCAACTCTGTATTTACAAAACCTCCGCCTAAAACAATCTTACAATCGGGGTCTGTAATTTTAATAAATTGGCTGCATTTCAAAGCTGCATATAAGTTTCCCGGAAATGGAACCGTAAAACCAACCACATGCGCTTTAGACGATTTGAATTTAACATCCAGAATGGAAAGCATTAGTTTATCAATAATATTTGCGGGAGTCTTTAATGCCTTGTCCAAATCGTCAAAAGATGGCATAAACAAACAAAGTTTTTCGCCATAGCGGTTAAGATCAAAATATTCGCAAATATTATCCCTGATAAAATCAGTTAAATCTTCGATATAAAGAGTTGCCAGGTACTTGGCATAGTCAAGGGTTCCTATAGATCCAAATGCCCAATCGGTGTCAGAAATATTTTTAAAACGGGGCCCTTCCGGTAAAAAATTACCACTACAAATCCTGTTCGAAAGTGTAGGATCCTGATTTCTTAGATAATTCATTACAGCATCAACAGTTGACAGGTATTGTAGCTGGTTATTCAGGAAAAATCGGACCTGGGAAGGTGTTTTTTTATTTTCAAAATTTTGTTCAACAGAACTGAAAATTTTTGAAAGGTTTTCGGATGTAAATATACTGTTAACCAGTTCAATACTAAGGTCCATTTGGTGCACTTTATAACCTTTGGACTGAAGAAAGCCTTTAAGGACCTGGGTTGCAGGATAAGGAGTATTTAATTGTGTTAAAGGAGGGGTTACCAGTAGAATGTTCATAGTATATTTCAAAAGCTGTGCAAATTTATAATTTTACGATTCAATTCCTATAAATTCAAATGGCAAATCAATAATACTCTGAAAATCGAGCCCGGATTCATACATATCTTCATCTTTAATATTATAAAGCCATTTTACCTGCACCATTTTCTTTTGTTGCAAATGAATATCTTCTAATATCTTAAGAATCATCATTACGACTTTACCTGTACTGGTATTAAAATAATCGAGCCGGAGCGTTATTTCAGTATAATCAAGGCTTTGTTTTTTATAATTTTTTAACCAGTCAAGTACGGGAGTATAAAATTTGATAGGGTTTTCGGGATACGATTTGCCTTCAATGCTTAAAATGCCACTGGTATTGAAATTAATTCCGGGGGTAAGTTCTTCCGTATCTATGGGTAATATTAAATTGTCAATCATTTGATTCATTGAATAAAATTAAATATACAACAAAATATGTTTAAGGTCAAGAACAAAATTTATTTATATTGTAGTTCGTCTGTTTATTCTTGTAGTTCATCGTTTTGCTCTGTTTTTTAAGCATTTTAATATTTTTCTTTGGTTCAAATTGTAAAATGAAAACTATGAAACAATATTAAGATTCCACGATTTATAGTGCAACCTTTGGTAGAAAATTCAGTTAAACATGGAATTTCAAAAATTATAGAACCTGGAATTATCAAAGTTTCGATAAGCTGCAATGATTTAGAGGTTTCAATAGAAGTTTCAGATAATGGTCCGGCATTTTCGGAAACTCCGGTTTCGGGTTATGGATTGCAAAGTATGTATGATAAAATTGAGATTCTTTATAAAGGTAAAGCTTCTATTAATTGGGAAAATACACCGGAAAAACGCATTATAGTTACGCTCCCCATTAAATTATAAATAGCAGTTAAAACTATATTAAACTTGTAGACTCTGTTTTCAATCAAATTTATTTTATAAATTAGATAAAAAATAAATACAAATTTTTGGCAGGGATTTTGCATTTTTGTATTTCAACAAACTTTAATTAAATAAACCATGAACTCAAAATTTTTAATAACCTTATTGTTTATATGTTTTTATTTGACGTCTTTTTCTCAGGAAGCGCGCAGGGGCAATCCTAATGAGAAAAAGTCTACTCAGACTCAGTCAAATAATAACAGATCAAATTCGCAGCAAAGCCAGCCTGCAGCACAGCAACAAAAACAAGCGAGTCAGCCTGCTGCACAGCAGCAAAATCAGCAACAGAATCAGAGACGTGCAACTGATGTAAGAACTCAAAATAACAGGAATGAACAGGCACGACAAGGGACTAATGCAGCTCCTCAAAACAGGCAGGAACAACAATCTGGTAATAATCAATCCTACCACAGAGATGCTGCTAATGAACATAATGAAAACCATGCCGAAAGAAATACAGAACATCACGATAATGGCAATCATTATGGAAATGATAATAGACATGGAAATGATAATCAATCGTACCAAAGAAATTACGGTGGTAGAACTGAATATCATTCTACACAACCATCCCATGTAAAAAGAGATTATGTAAGAGTTGAATATCAGCCGCGCAGAACAGTTGTTGTAAATCACACTCCTGGTTATTCGCCCAGATCTGTTGAATACAGAAGGGCCCATTATATTTACAAGGCACCTGTGCATAGAGATGTTCTATGGAGTATTAGCTTATCAAATGATTTCAGAATTTTTTACCCCGAAGTAAAATATTGGAGATATGAAACCGGCTATCGTTTACCGATGGTTTCTTCTTATGATGCTTATGATTATATTGGCGATGCCGCTGTAGTTTACGGACAGGTAGCTGATATTATTTACGAAAATGAAACCGATGAATATTTCTTGTATTTTGGAGATTATTATCCTTATCAGGATTTTACAGCTATAGTCCCAGGTTCTCAGGCTCGTTTATTTGATCCTCGTCCGGGAAGATATTTCCAGAATGCTTATTTAAAAGTTAACGGATATGTTACTGAATATAACGATAAACCAGAGATGGTTATCAGAAGTTCAAGGCAGATTGAAAATTATTAATAAATAGGATAATGCATAAAAACCGCGGCTTAATTAAACCGCGGTTTTTTTATTCAGAGTATTTATACCCAACTCCTTTTATAGTTTTTATATAATCTTCTCCGATTTTTTCCCTGAGTTTCCGAATGTGAACATCAATAGTCCTGTCCCCAACAATAATATTATCTCCCCAAACTACATTAAAAATATCTTCTCGGGTAAACACTTTATCGGGTTTAGACATTAACAAGGCCAGTAATTCAAATTCTTTTTTGGGTAACATGAATTTAGTATCCCCTTTTGTTACAATATATCTTTCTTTATCGATGATTATTTCACCCGAAATTATAATATCACCGTTATTGTTCGGATTATTTTCAGAAGAGGAAGTGTCAATCCTTTTTATTAAAGCTTTTATACGGCTTATTAGAACCTTAGGTTTAATGGGCTTCGCAATATAGTCATCACCACCGGCTTCAAATCCGGCAATCTGACTGTAATCTTCAGCTCTTGCTGTTAAAAATGCAATAATGCAAAAGTTTAGTTCCGGAATTTTACGAATTTCCTCACAGGTTTCAATACCATCCATTTCAGGCATCATTACATCCAACAGAATAAGGTGGGGAAGTTCTGTTTTGGCCAATTTTATGGCTTCCATTCCATTACTGGCTAATAAAATAGAATATCCTTCCTTTTTAAGATTATAGCTTAAAAATTCAAGGATATCAGGCTCGTCATCAACCAAAAGTATTTTTATAGAGTTATTCTCCATTTCAAATTTACAAATTGAAGTAAAGATAATGGAAGAATTTTAAAATCTATCGAAAACTGAAACTGAAATAATTAGATAGTTTTAAATAATAAGAGTTAATTATTGTCTATTGTTTTTTGAATCATATCTTTAGCCCAATTAAGTTCTTTATTGTCATTATCGTTTCTTACCCCAAGTTCCAGTATGGCATCACGATATTCTTCAAAATCTTTTCGGGCATTGGGTAAATCTTTTAACCGGTAATAAATCAACCCTTCTTCTTTTAAAATATCAATATTTGTATTGGTGGATGTCTTTTTGGCTAAATTGAGATATTTCAATGCTTCATAGCAAGATTCGTCGGTATGGTATAATTTGCGGTACAGTTTAGCTTTAAGCAAATAATCATCCGAAATAGCCATGTTTTTTTCTTCCAGACGGTTAACTAATTCTAAAGCTTCTTTATATTTTTCTAAAAAGAAAAAGTCCCAGGACGTTTGTGTAATTGCCGGTGCTAAATTGGCAGTTAAGTCGAAATTTGGGTCATTATTATTTACCGGGAAATACCGTAAGTATTCATCAGCAATATTATCGGCTTCACTTTCTTGAGTATCGGAATATTGAGGTCTTTCTTTAGGTGGAGTATAAGTCAATAAGAGAGGCATGAAATTGATACATGATTCAACGCATACCTGAGCCAAAAGCATGGTGCTTTCATATCTGGGATAACTAAAATGATTATCGGGTATAGAATTGGTGGCTATGATAGCGGCGGCAGTAGCTAAGCCTAAAAAAATGGCTCCGGCAGTCTTTTCATTAATGTAATTTCGTCGGTTAATAGCCTGATGGTCAAGTTCTATGTGAGCAATCTCTTTAAGTAATAAGCGGTCTAATTCTTCACGGTCTTTTATAAATGCCAATTTGGTTGTTGTGATAAAAATATTTCCGTCGTCATAAGAAAAAATATCGGGTACTTCGGCTTTTATAACATTTATTTTAAGGTTACACCGGGATCCTTTATAGAGATGTTCCGGACCTAAGTAGTTTATCTCATCTTCTAAAAAATAAATTAAAGAACTATCGTTAAACAAAATATTATTGCTATTTAAATAGGAAAGATAATCGGTCCCGGCATTGGCTAAATCGTGTCTCACCCTGTTGTCGTAACCATTTTTGGTTATTGTGCCCGATCTGTTAAAATACCATTTATTGTCCCAAAAGTCAGATATACTATCAATTACTCTAATATTCTGACAATTTAAAAGACGATAAACGCCATTTTTCGATTTAACTACAAAATTGGCTGGAAATGAAGAGTTTGAAGGGTAGTAACCCGACAAGCAAATTGTATCACCTTTTGAATAACCAAGTCTTTTTTTCAATAATACACCATGCAATGTTGGTTGTGCGAAAATAATTAAAGCATAGAATAAACCTATTACAACGATAGTTAGTTTTTTCATGGAATTTATTTTAAACATCTAAAACTAACCAATAACTATGCCATAAGCACAGGCGTTAACATTTTTTAAATCTTTAATCATTCCTATGTTCATCTCTGATAAGGTCTGTAACCGTTTTTACCGGGTTAAACGTAATTAAAGGAACCTCCACAAATATAGTATTCCAGTTTGCCATGGCACCATTCCAAAGGCCTGGAAGTTCCAATGCTTTCAATTCTTTTCCATTAGAGGATTTAACTGAAATAAAACCGGTTTCGGGATCGGTGAACTTTGTAAGTTCGAATTTATTACCCATATAATCTTTAGTATAAATTACAAGATCTACAGGGTTAAAATGGGAGGAACGTTTAAATATTTCACGATCCAATTCGTTTTCCATATTGAATTGTGAACTTTCAAGAATTTGAAGAGATTTAACCCCATTTGTATTGGTTACCCAAAATGGTCCTCCTCCTGGTTCTCCCGAATTTTTTACCATTCCGCAAACCCTGATGGGCCGGTTTAATACTTTTTTTAATTCAGATAACCGGTATGTATTATCAGCTTTATGAAACGATTCAGGAAATACATATCCAAGGTTGTTTTCAATAAAATTTTGACATTCGGCTATATCTGCACTATTATTATCGATTGCCAGTATTAACTCTTTAATTTTCTTTTGAATTTTAAGCAGATATCCGGCTAATGCATTTTTATAAAGTATAGTTTGGGCTTTTAATCTATCCGGTACTACATTATCTATATTTTTAATAAAAATTAAATCGCCTTTTAATTCATTCAAATTTTCTAATAAGGCACCATGACCACCAGGCCTGAAAATAATCGAGCCATCTTTATCCCTAAAAGGTTTATTGTGATTGTCTGCTGCAATGGTATCTGTAGATGATTTCTGAATGGAATAGGTTACCTGAAATAATACATGTAATTCTTTCTCATAATCCGGTAACTTCGAATTTAAAAGTTTGATAAAGGAATGGCTATGTTCCGGAGAAATGGTAAAATGAAGATTTATTTTATTATTTCCGGTCCGGGCATATTGAGCCCCTTCAATTAAATGTTCCTCAATAGATGTGCGGCAAACAGGTCCATAAGAATGGAATTTCAATAGTCCTTTGGGCAGGTTTCCATAGTTAAGACCTGCCGGTAGAAGCAAGGCTTCAATTAACTCTTTTGCTGATATATTATTTATATCTTTTCCGGCTGATTGTAAGCAAGTTTCAAGATCTGAATAAAATGCGAAGTGTTTTAAATTGGCAAGGAATTTGTCTGCTTCGTTGTTCTGTTTCCCTGTTGACAAAAATTCAAACAGGTTTTTAAACATTCGGGTAGCAGCTCCTGATGCAGGAACAAATTTAAAAATAGTAAGGTCTGCTTTGTTTTCTTTGTAAAAGGTTTCCAGCTCTGTTATTTCTTCATCAGAAAATTTAATAATACCATCATTAATGGTAGCAGGGGCTGAAATATTAAGATAAGGGAACCCAATTTTAAATTTTCTTAATTGAATTTCAATTTGCTCTAAAGTTATCCCCTTTTTTTGAATCTGTAATAAGTCGTTTTGCGAAAACATATAGTTACTTTTTATATAAATTTAACAAAACTCTGTAACAACACAAAAAATAACAGAGAAAATCCCAAAATTTATTCGCCGATAATGGTTACCACAATATTACGGGAACCTCCGTAATTTCTAAATTCACATAAATAGATACCCTGCCATGTTCCAAGGTTTAGCTGATGATTGCTTATGGGAATTGTAACAGAATTACCGAGCAGCGAGCTTTTAATGTGAGCGGGTAAATCGTCATCGCCTTCGAGGGTATGGTCATAATAGGGTTGATTTTCAGGGATTAAATGGTTAAATACTTTTTCAAAATCTGATCTAACGGTAGGATCCGCATTTTCATTCAACGTTAAAGCCGCAGAGGTATGTTTGATATGCACATTTATTATCCCCTGCTCGGGCAATACCGGCAAAGACTCTAAAATATGCCGGGTTATTAAATGAAAACCGCGTTTTAATGCCGGAATTTTAATTTCGATTTGTTTTACCATAAATTATTGTTTACCTAAATACAAAAATATAGTTATTTTCGTTTTCTTGTTTTATATGATTATGATAAAAAGTTTATTCTTGCTTGGTGTTATCTTTCTGTTTTCTTGCCGAATATCAGTTGCGCAAAACGAAACTGTTACTATTCATGGTTTTGTAAAGGATTCGGCTAATCATCCTGTTCCTAATACCAATGTAGGTATTTTAAATTCAGAAACAGGTACAATGACGAATGACAGCGGGTATTTTTCAATTCAAGTCCCGGCTAAAAGAAAAGTATCACTGGCATTTTCTTACATTGGATATCTTACCGAAATAAAAACAATATCAGCATCGGAATGGAATAAAAAACCGCTGAAAATTACAATTACGCCCGAGATAAGATCTTTGCGTGAAGTTCAGATAACAGGAACTGAAAAAAAACAAGGCATAGAAAAAATAAATATGCGCGATTTTAATCAATTACCCAATCCCAGCGGAAATATTGAATCTATCATTAAAACACTACCCGGCGTTGTTTCTAACAACGAGTTAACTTCACAATATTCAGTGCGGGGCGGAAGTTTTGATGAAAACCTGATTTATGTAAACGATATAGAAATATACCGTCCTTTTTTAATGCGGTCTGGCCAGCAGGAAGGTTTAAGCTTTGTGAATACTCAAATGACCTCATCGGTTAAGTTTTCTGCAGGAGGTTTTGAGTCGAGGTATGGCGATAAAATGTCGTCGGTATTGGACGTGACTTATAAGCAACCCGAAAAATTTCAAATTAATGCTTCGGCCAGTTTGCTTTCTGCCACTCTTACCTGCGAAGGGGTATCAAAAAATAAAAAATTATCGCAGATCACAGGTGTTAGGTATAAAACATCGAAATATTTATTAAAGACTTTTGATACTCAGGGAGAATATAATCCGGAATTTATAGATATCCAGTCGTTGTTGGGTTATAAAGCATCATCCAAACTTGAGTTTTCGTTTTTGGGAAACCTTGCCCAAAATGTGTTCGATTTTGTACCGGAAAGTCGCAGTACTAATTTTGGGACTTTCTCCGATGTTTACAATCTTACAATTTATTTCGAGGGTAAGGAGAAGGATAAGTATTTTTCGGGGGTAGGAGCCTTTACCACCATTTATAAACCAACCAACAATCTGCATTTAAAATTTATCTGTTCCGGATATACATCTACCGAAAAAGAAAATTTCGATATTCTTGGAGAGTACTATATTAGTCAATTGGATAACTCGGCAGGATCAGAAACGTACCGTGATAGTATTTTAAATATCGGGATAGGAGGGATGCTCAGCCATGCCAGAAACACTTTATGGGTTGATGCATTTAATTTTTCGCATATCGGGATATACGAAACTGGTTCTCATATAATCCGGTGGTCGGCTCAGATGAAACGTGATATTTTATCGGATAAACGCAATGAATGGACCATGTTTGATTCTTCGGGCTATGTAAATCCATATTACTCAGATAAGGTTGTTGTAGAAGATTTTGTTAATGCACAGAATAAATTAAAAAGTATTCATTTTACAGGTTATCTGCAAGATACCTGGCAGTTTGAAACATTGAATTCGCGATTTTCAGTTAATGGGGGAGTCCGGTTTCATTACTGGGATTATACAGGGGAATTTCTTGTTAGTCCTCGTGGCAGAATAACTTACCAGGCCATAAATAACATTAATTCAACCTATTATTTTGCTACAGGATTGTATTACCAAACACCCACTTACCCGGAAATGAGGTTAAAAGATGGTACGATAAACGGCAATATAAAATCGCCTAAAAGTATTCACTTTATGATTGGGAATGACTATTTCCTGCAATTATGGGGGAGGCCATTTAAGTTGACTTCAGAGGCTTATTATAAAAAGATGACCAATTTAATTCCTTATAAGCAGGACAACGTGAGATTAATTTATAGTGGAGAAAATTTAGCCAAAGGTTATGCGTATGGTATTGATTCAAAGCTTAATGGTGAATTTATCCCAGGTTTGGAATCATGGTTAAGTCTTTCTTTCTTAAGTACTAAAGAAGATATCAAAAACGATTCGTATGTGAACAGTTCCGGAGTAACTGTTTATCCTGGATATTACCGTAGACCTACCGATCAACGATTGACACTTAACTTATTTTTTCAGGACTACCTGCCAAACAACCCAACATTACAGGTTCATTTAAACCTGGTATATGGTAGCGGGTTACCATCCAGTCCAACCCGCTCCAAACGTTATGATTTAATTTTTCCTATGGGAGCATATAAAAGAGTAGATATTGGGCTTTCTAAAATTCTTTTAAGAAGAGATGATAAAGTTTTAAAAGATTTTGTATTAGGTCTGGAAATATTTAACCTCTTAGGTGTAAACAATAAAGCATCTTATTTGTGGATTCGAACAGTTAATAATCAGGATAATCTTGGTAATGAAGTTGCGGTTCCAAACTATTTAACCGGCAGAAGGTTAAATATAAAATTATCAGTTAAGTTTTAGTAATACTAAGAGGCTGTGTAAAAAGTCAATTTTTACGGCTGAATTGCAAATTCCGCCGAGCAATACCTCTGTTAATAAGCTTCGACGCTGAGCTGAATTTGTAATTCAGCTCAATTTTGAATTTTTTACACAGCCTCTTAGAATCGGTATTATTTCATTTTATAGATTTCAGAACCAGCTAAAAGAAAACAACCTAAACCGTAATCTTCAAAGTCGGGAACTGAAGTATAGGTAACCGGTTGACCGTCTTTGGGTTCTTTTCCTGTACCCTGAACAAATCCTAAAAATCCGTTGGAATGCACTGATTCTTTAATTAAGGCATTCCAGGCTTTAGAAATAACAGGATTATATTTTTTAGCATTCAAATAGCCATTGTTAACACCCCATGCCATTCCATAAATAAATAAAGCGGTTCCGGAAGCTTCCTTGCCACCAAAATGAGTAGCATCATGTAAACTCACGTTCCAGAAACCATCTTCTCTCTGAAGCGGAACTAAGGCATTAACCATTTCCTTAAAGGTTTTTAGATATTCGTTATAGTAAGGGGAGTTTTTAGGGATAATTTCCATTACTTTAACCAGGGCAGCCACAACCCATCCGTTACCTCTGGCCCAATAACAATCTTCGCCATTAGGTTCTTTATAGGGAGGCACAAAATCTTTATCTCTCCACCAGAGTTTATCTTTTTTGTTGTATAAACCGTTACCTGCAAGTTTTGTTTTAGTGTATATAAACATTTGGTGCATCCTGTCAATATAACGGTTATCGTTATAAATTTTTCCCAATTGAGCAAACACCGGCATACCCATTTGAAGTGCATCAATCCAGGTCCAATCGTCAATTTTATCAGTATGCAGCATACTGTCCACCGAAGCTTTTATATTAGCAATTCTTTCAGGTTTAGGGTCTATCAGATATAAATCCATATAGGTTTGACCGGCACATTGGTTATCAGCATTTCTGGAAAAAGTGTTTCCATCTCTTAGATTCCATTTATGAAATTCGCCCCATTTAATAGCATAATTTAAATATTGAGTATCCGGTTTTGTTTTATAGAGAGCCATAAGTCCCTCGTAATAAACACCTCTGGTCCATATATTGCTGGCTCTGGAAGCATTTGTAACAATGCGTTTGCCAACATCGGGCCATTTATCCATAAAATATTTATTGGTAAGTACCATGTATTTTAATACCGAGTCTTTATTAATAGTTTGCGAGTAGGAAGAACCAACCGGTATTAAAAATAATGAAATAGTAAAAAAAAGAATCTTTTTTAAATTCATGTCGAGTGCGGTTATATTTTTTAATGAAAGCAAAAATAATAAAATATCTTATATAGGTGCAAGTGCTATGGTTAGCTCCATTTAAACAAAATTTCAGTAAGATTATCTTTCTCAGTTAAAGATTTAGTAATACGGTAACTAATATTTTTGCATCCACACATTTCCAGAGCCTTAACGCACCATCCGGCAATACGGTATTCCATAGATTTGGTCATATTTTCAAAAACCGGAATTTGCATGGTGGATTTATGCTTTTCATTTTGAACATTAATTTCGCAAGGGTTATAGAAAGTAGAAAACATAACTGATGATTTTTGCATTAAGTTTTGTGGGGTCGCAATAATCATGTATAATTTATAAATCCCTTTTAAAGCCATATCTGCGCTGAATTTACCAAGGGCCTCTGCTCCGGTTTTAACATCTCCATCATAAAATGTTACAATAATACTTTCTACCGGTACAATATATGCGTCTACCATAGGGTACCAGCCAGCCATATTTATTAAAGGGGAGGAGTATAGTACTCTGGATTTTTCGGGCAGGCTGTCAACCCATTGTTTGTATTTATCGGGAAAATTTGTCTTCACAAATTCCCGTGTAGTCTTTATGCCTGTACCTTTAATTTCCATTTTATTTTTTATGTCTAATTTAGGCAATAGAAATCATTAATCCAAGTTAGATTTATGTATAAATAAAAATACAAAAACCTCCGGAAATTACTTTCTGAAGGTTTTTGTTTGAGTTTAAGCTATATTTATATATAGAATAAAACTCTTATTTCATGTTATGAAAAACGTTGGTAACATCTTCATCCTCTTCCATTTTTTCTAAAAGGGTTTCGATAGCAGCCGTCTGTTCTTCATTAAGTTCTTTAGTATCATTGGGGATTCGTTCAAATTCAGCGCTAACAATATCGAATTTATTTTCTTCGAGGTATTTTTGAATAGCACCAAATGATTCGAAATCTCCATAAATAATTATAGTGTCTTCTTCATTAAATATTTCGGAAATACCGTAATCAATCATTTCAAGTTCAAGTTCTTCAAGATCCAAACCATCTTTAGCCTTAACTTTGAAAATACATTTGCGTTCGAACATAAAACTAACACTTCCGGAAGTTCCCATAGCTCCTCCGTACTTGTTAAAGTACATTCTAACGTTGGCAACGGTACGGGTTGGATTATCGGTTGCAGTTTCAACAAGAACTGCAATTCCATGAGGTCCATATCCTTCGTATACTACTTCTTTGTAATCTTCCTGATCTTTTGAAGTTGCTTTTTTAATTGCTCTTTCCACATTGTCTTTAGGCATGTTGGCTGCCTTAGCGTTTTGAATCAAAACTCTTAATCTGGAATTTGCTTCTGGATTAGGGCCTCCGGCTTTTACGGCTATAATTATTTCCTTACCAATTTTGGTAAAAGTTTTGGCCATACTGCCCCATCTCTTTAATTTTCTTGCTTTACGATATTCAAATGCTCTTCCCATGTGTCAAAAATTAGAGGTGCAAAAATATAATGTTTTTGTAAAAAAGTTTAAAAATTTTATATGTTAAATAAAATGATTTCCTAAATATTTAAATTACTGTCCAATAGGTAAAATATCCTGAGATTGCAAATTGTATAACGAATCGTTGATACTTGTAGAATCTGAAATTACCAACATTTTTCGGGCTTCTCCGGTTAATTTAACAATAGGTTTTAATCCAACTGTATCATCTGGTAATATTTGATTTCGTCTCACCATTATACCACTAAGGAGCTGGTAATAAGGCATTAAATAATCTCTTAACTTACCAGATTTATCAAAAGTATATCTAAAGCCTTTAGGTCTTGGAATCAGACTGGTAAGATAAATACTTTCCGAAAGTGTTAAATCTTTGGGTTGTTTGTTGAAATAGAATTTAGCTGCCGGCTTTATACCGTAAATACCCGGTCCCCATTCAATTAGATTAAGATAAACTTCATACATCCGATCTTTTGAGGTAAGATGTAAATTTTCTATTATCCAGACAATTAAAGCTTCTTCCATTTTTCTGGAGATGGTTTTTTTACGGCTTAGGAATACATTTTTAATCAATTGCATGGTAATTGTACTACCCCCTCTGGCAAATCTTTTTTCTTTAATATTTTTTGCTATTGATTCGCGAAATGCATCTTCGTTAAATCCTTTGTTATAGTAAAAATCGCCATCTTCGGAAGTTAACACAGAATACTTAAGAAATGGAGAAATCTCATCAAGACTGACAAAATTAGGATTTTCCGGACCAACAATAAAGGAGGCCACTAATCTATCATCTTCGTAAACTTCGTGAAAAAATGGATTATTAAGTAATTGAAAATTAGTATCTCCATACTTTTTGATTGCAAAATTTATATTTTCCAGTTTTGAATCAAATTCTACCTTGTCAGGATCTGCAAAGTCAATAGACCCATGCATTTGATAAGCTAATTTACCACTGGTTTGCAAATTATTAAAATTAGTGAATAAGCCCTTTGGCAAAGACGAGAAAAAATCGTCAGCATCAAAACTTTCGTGAACAAAAGCCACTTTAATCTTTAAGGAAGTATCTTTTTGAACTTTTAAATAAGGAGAAAACGAAAAGCGGTTCATTTTAATAGTACTGGAACTGTCTAATTCGACATACCGTTCTCCAATATTTATTTTATAACCTAAATAACCCGATTGGGTAATAACTGTATCTGGACTGACCGATTTATGAAAAATTTGTAAGTTATTAATTGAAATATAACCTTTTAGTTCGGAATACGAATCGGATTTATTATCGAAATTAACTGAAAGCATTAATGAATCAAATGCTATACTAGCTCCAGTTTTGGGGTCAATGTAGGGTAATTTAATAAGATCTTTTCCCTGATGAAAAACACGAACACTAATGTTATTGGAAGAAGGGTTCAAGGTTCCGGATACAAAGCATTCGCTATGTGTTTTATTATCTAAAAACTTAATATCCCCGGCAAATTCATCATTCGATAAATTAAAATTATCAAAGGAAATAGCAGAAGAAATACTGTCTATTACAAATTTAAATTCGGTATATCGTAGTGTAATATTTTCGGGCAGATAATCAAAAAAAGCAGAAAAAATTTTCCGGGTAATATCAGAATAATTAGCTTGTTTTGAAGGGGTTGCAACTATATTTGTTTCGTGCTTTTTTAGCAGATTTTTCACAAAAACATCATCAATTTTTAAACCGGAGCGATAAAAAGAAATGCTTTTTAAGCGAACCTGCCCAAAAATTATCGGAATTATTTTAATTTGAGTAACTATAGAATCGGCAAAAAATATAGTACTGTCATTTTTATCTGTGACCGAAACATCTTTGAAATATATAGTTCTTAAACCAAGTAAATCAGTTTTTGAATAGTGAATTTTAACATCAAGTTTCTTTTCTGTACTATTAATAACTTTATTTAATACCGATTTAAAAATAATCTGACGAGAAATCCATAATACACATATAACTATCAGAATTACTGATAAATATACAATTACTTTCTTTTTTCGCATTTCTTTGATAATTTGGATTGCAAATATATATCAATTAGATAATACGTTGTTCCCTTTTTTTTGAGTTTATAAATAAAGTAATGAACTATCTCCGTAACTCAAAAAACGGTAGTCGTGCTCTAATGCAAAATCATATATTTTTTTCCAGTTTGCACCTACAATGGATGAAATGAGCAATAACAAGGTACTTTTGGGTTGATGAAAATTTGTAATTAATGCTTTAATACTTTTGGGTTTATATCCGGGAACTATCATTATTTGGGTATGTCCGCTAAATGCATCGAGGTTATTTTTCTCAAGATAATTCAAAATGTTCTCCAGACTCTCTTTATAGCTTAATGAACTGGATGTTTGATAAGGCTCCCACTGATTTACATAATTATAATCCTCTGGAAGCAATCCATTTGAATTAATTTTAATGCCGCAATAATATAGGCTTTCAAGTGTCCTTAAAGTTGTAGTACCAACAGCAATAATATTTCCTGAATTTTTAACGAGTTTGGCTAATTCTGTTTTATTTATCGAATAATATTCGGTATGCATCTCATGTCCGCTAATTTTTTCAGACTGTACCGGTTTAAAAGTACCGGCTCCTACATGAAGGGTGACATTGCCGTTTGTAATATTTTTCTCCTTTAATTTATTAAATGTATTTTCGGTAAAATGCAATCCTGCCGTAGGTGCAGCAACCGATCCTTTAATTTTTGAATAGATGGTTTGGTACCTGTTTTTATCCAGTTCTTCCGAAGGCCTGTTCAAATAAGGCGGAATAGGAATAGAACCGGCTGCTTCAATTATTTTTTCAAAGGAAACAGAGTCATCGTTCCATGTAAATTGAATATCCACAGAACTCTGCTGTTCGTTTATTTTTTCGGCTTTTAAAATTAAATCGACACCATCAATGGTTAATTTTTTTTCAATAAACGAATTTTTCCACTTTTTAAGGTTTCCAACAATACATTTCCATGAGCACTGTTTAGACTGAAAAGAAAGTGCATAATCGGCAGGAGATAATGGTTCAAGGCAAAAAATCTCAATTAAGGCACCTGTTGGTTTTTGAAATAGTAAACGAGCCGGAACAACTTTTGTGTCGTTGAAAAATATTAAATCGTTATTGCTTAAATGTTTATCAATTTGGTTGAAATAACTGTCCGTAATTTCATTATTTCTGTAGATTAATAATTTTGATAAATCTCTTTCAGGAAGCGGGTATTTTGCAATCCTACAGTCGGGCAGATTATAATTGAAGTCCGATATGTTTATTTGCTGAGTATTTTCGAAGTTGTGAATCATTTCAATCAGATGAACTATAAATTAAATTGTAAATTGTGCAAAAATAGTATTTTTGTTAGCGAAATTTAAAGAATTCAGAAAATGACTTTTAAAACCGGCGATAAAGTAAGATTTTTAAATGATGTTGGAGGTGGCACCGTTGTTAGAGTGGTGAAACAAACTGCATATGTTGAAACTGAAGATGGTTTTGAGATTCCGGTTTTGTTTTCTGAACTGGTAAAAATAGAAAAGCCATTTATGGCCGAAGAGGAACCTGAATTTCAAAGGAATAGTTTAAATGTAAGAACTAATTTATTAGGTAAAAATAAAAGAAAAGCAGAACCGGAAGAAGAAGATACAGAGGACGAATCATATCCCGAATGGGAAAATGATGAAGAGGACGATGTTTCTGATTTTGAGGAAGATATCATTAATAGTGAAAATAGCACTTTAAATATTTTATTAGGAATAGTTCCTGTAAAGGAAAAAGGTAAAAATGAACCGGTTTTCAAGGTTTATTTAATCAGCGATTGTACTTATCGTATGATGTACACCCTTTCGGTGGTAAAAGAGAACTTTTGTTACGGAAACAAATCCGGAAACGTACCCAATGATTCCAAAGTTCTGGTTCAAACATTTACAAGTAATGAATTACGCGAATTACAAGCATTTAAAATAAATTGCATTTTTTATAAGAAGGGAATCTATTTACCTCACGAATCCTTGATTTATGAATACAAAATAGACCTTTTTACACTCTTAGATCCTCAAAATTGGATGAACAACGATTACTTTGACGAAAAGGCCATGGTAATAAATTTAACAGAGGAAAGCCTTATCTATGAGATAGAACGAATGGTTTCTGAAAATGAAGAAAAATTTATTATTCAGAAAAAGAAAAAAGACAGAAATTCTAAAAAAGCTATTGTTTCAAATAATGTTGGAGTAGAAGAAGTTGATCTACATATCGAACAATTAGTAGATAATTTTGAAGGAATGTCTGCCGGAGAAATTATTGATATTCAATTAGGCCGGTTTACTGTTGCTTTAGAAGGAGCCATCAGAAATAACCTGAAGAAAATAGTGTTTATTCACGGCGTTGGAAATGGAAGATTAAAGTTTGAAATCCGTAAGGCTCTTGATACTAAATACTCAAAGTTAAGGTATCAGGATGCATCCTTTAAGGAATATGGTTATGGTGCAACAATGGTTTTGTTAAAAAAGTAGGTTTAATCTCCTTTAATTACAGAACAGGTTGCGGGTGCATTTTCATAAACAATAGTATCCGGATTCCCATAATAATAAATATTGCCGTTTGCCTGAAACTTAATATTCAATTGCTTAGTTGCATAAATATATGCTTTGGCAATACTTCGCTGCCAAATAAAACCATTTTCGGAAATAAGGTTTCGGGTATCAATTAGACCAGATCCACTGGGATTAATTATTGTATTTATGCATTTTCCGGAAATTATATATTTGCCAAAATCATCAATTGACATAAATAAATTACAATAATTAGCATCAATACAAACATTTACTTCTGCCATTCTTGCGAATACCGTTACAATAAAATTCTGGGTTTTAAAAGTATCCTGAGTTTCTATATAAGCTGGTTTTCTTACATAAATACTTGGAATATCTTTTAAATGCAGAAAAATATGAGCATTTTCATAGTCCCGGGACCAATTGCATGAAATAGAGTGGTTCAAAAAGATCGTTTTGTCAGATTCGGATATGTCGATATATTGCATCAGATTTTCACCACACGAAACAACAGCTTTGTTTACTGTATCTTTGACAAGTGTAATCTTAAAAATATTTTGAACTTCAATTAAATTAAATGTATCGCTGAAAAAATATTCTTTCGAAATAGTATCACCAGCATCAAATAAACCGTTTTTACAGGAATTAAAAAGAAAAATCGACAGAATTGAAATGATATATAGTATCTTTTTTGCCATAAAATTTTTGTTAGAATTTAAACCCGATTCCCCACTCAATTAAATCTGCAATGGCAACCCAATGTGCTTTAACTATTACAGAAGCAGTTACATTGCTATTGAAGTAATATCTTAATCCGAAGCGATTACTTATTGAACCATAATGTTTATATTTATTAACCAAATAGACTCCGGGTTGAAACAGGTATGACAATTGCCCCATTTTAATTTCATAAGCCAGGTGTATTGTTGAACGGTATAAGTCTATGGGTTTGTATGAATAAGTATTGTCCTGGTTGTATAATTCCTGTTTAAGAGATTTATCGCAGTAATTAACCCAAGCCAGTCCTAACCAGCTTTTATCTGTTATTTTACGTTCATATTCAAAAGCAATGGCATAAACCGGATAGGTATTATTATTAAACCGGGAAATACTTTTAAAACCACATGTTCCGGATATATTAAACTGATTATTAATAGTATCTGGTATAAATTGAATATGTTTTATTTCTGTTTTTTGGGGAGACAAAAATGAATAGGACAACCCTGCAAATGAAGTGAAGAAATTAATTCCTTTATTTGGCTCTTTTGTATTTCCATTTGATATATGAGAGAGTCCCAAACCCAATTTTAGCTTCAGATTGGGAGTTAATCTAATATTTCCTTCAAAACTATAATTAATATAAACATTTACAGTGGTACTCATTTCCATATTAAACGGATTGGTATCCACATCAAATTTTTTATCAATAAAGCTTAAGCCTAAAGATAACCGGTTCCCAAGGTTAAACCTGCTATCTTTATTAAAGAAATAATGGGTGTAAAAACCATATATTGCGCTAACATGACCAAAAATTTCCTTATTACCTAATCCGGAATGGTAAAAACCAATACCAACATCCGGATAATTATATTGTTGCTGCCATTTTTTGTTTCCTATAGTATGTAAACCAATATTAAATTGATAACCCTGAACATGTTCATTAACAAAATATGTCATAAAATCGTGGTGAGGCACGTCAAAACCATAATGATAAAACCCGTCAATAAAAATACGGTTTAAAACATTATTATCCTGCGAAAATGATTTAAAGCAAGAAACGGATGAAAGGAGAATTATAAATAATAAATGTTTAGTTTTAATGCCCATAAAATTGCCAAAAAATATGGGCAAAAATATAAATCATTTTAATACCAAAGTTAACTTTCGGGGATTGGGATTGTAAAAATGAATTCAGTTCCGCTATTTATTTCGCTTTTAACCCAAATTTTACCACCGTTTTTTTCTACAAATTCTTTGCATAGGAATAAGCCAAGTCCGGTACCGGCTTCGTCTTCTGTTCCAGGAGTAGACCAGTCCCTGTCTATATTAAAAAGAATTTCCAGTTTTTCCTTTTTTATACCAATGCCACTATCTTTTATGCTTATTTCTAAAAAATTATCGCTGCAAATAGATGCGCTCACCAAAATTTTACCGTTTCGGGGGGTAAATTTAATGGCGTTATTTACAAGGTTCCGGATAACAGCAGCAATCATATCGCGATCGGCATAGATGGTATAATCCTCAGAAATATTTAAGCTGATTTTTATATTTTTCTTTTCGGCTGCCTCCTTAAAAAGGCTGATACTATCAATTGCAATTAATTTAATATCAAGGTTTTTAGGGTTGTATGGAATATTGCCTGATTTAGAGCGCGACCAGGCTAACAAATTTTCTAAAAGATTGAAAGTTTTTAAAGAAATTTCATAAATAGTTTTGATGACACTTTCTCGGGTTTCAACATCATATTCCTTGTGATTTTGAAGCAATAAATCCGAAAAGCCCAGAATAATATTAAACGGATTTTTTAAATCATGCGCTATTATTGAAAAGAATTTATCTTTTGTTTTATTGGCGTCTTTCAATTTTTGTTGAGAAGCTGTAATTTCAAATTCAGCTTCCTTTTGTGCTGTAATATCATCTTTAATGGCTAAAAAATTAATTATATTGCCATTATCGTCCATTATAGGTGAAATTAAAGCTTTCTCCCAGAAATAAGAGCCGTCTTTCTTTTTATTATTAAATTCTCCATTCCATATATTGCCATGAATTATTGTATCCCATAGTTTTTTGTATTCTTCAGGGTCTGTATTGTCTCCTTTTAAAATTCTGGGATTATTACCAACAGCTTCCTCAAAGGAATAACCAGTGATTTTAGTAAATTGAGGGTTAACATATTCTATTGTTCCATAAATATCTGTTATTACTATTGCTGAAGGACTTTGTAATACTGCCGTCTTAAATTTTAACAGATCCTTTTCATTTTTGTTTTGTTCTGAAATTAGTTTGTTTAATAGAATATTATATGTATTGTTATTATTATTATTCTGTCTTTCTTTCAATAATTCCAACATATTCTGAAATAGTTCTAAATTTTCTTCAGAGTTGTTGCTGTCAATAAATTTTTTTACTTGCTCCAGTACTTTATTTTTATTAATCATTTCCTAAAAAAATAGAATACATCAAGATAATAAAAATAGTGGATTACTAAAGGATAATTTTTGAAATAATATGGATTAAATTTGGAATACATTTCAATTATAAGTTGTTCTGCTTAAGATGAAAATATTACAAGTTTTACCGTTTTATTATAGTTGAATACTCCCCCAAAATTTTAAAGTCTTCTGGATTTTTCCGTCAATACTGAAAAAAATATGGGATCCATGTTCATCGTTATATTTGAATTCCTTAGAGCTTTTAATTGTACCACTTGGGTAATAATAAACCGATTTACCATGTTGCAAGCCTAACAAATAGTTCTCAGTAAATTTCGGTTTTCCGTTTTCGTAGTATTCATTGCTTATACCATCAAGTTTATCGTTAATGAGGAAATAATCCTGAAATTTGTTTCCATTACTATAATAATAAATTTGTTTTCCTTCCAACATTCCAAATTTATAGGAGAGTTCGGCTGATTTATTCCCGTTTAAATAAAATGTTTTAATAATACCGCTGTCTTTTGAAGAAATATTTACAGTTTTTAATCCATTGCTTGTTGAATACTGATAACCGGATAATCCAAATTCGTTAAAAATTAATGAAAACATAAAATCTCCTTTCGGATCATAATATTTGGAAGTGTCAACCGGGGTATCATTCATTAAATTTTTTATTTTGAATACTTTACCATTTTCATGATAATTAATCCAAATGCTATCCTTCTCATCATTCAAATAAATCCCTTTTTGTTTAAGGGTTCCATCTTCAAAATAATATTTCCATAAACCTTCTTGTTTTCCATTAACATAATTACCTTCGCTTTTAATGGTTTTATTAGGATAATAGGAAACATATAAACCATTTCTCTTATTATTTTTATAGGTTGTTCGAGATTCAATATTCCCATTTTTATCAAAAAAACTAAAAATCGAATCGAAACAATAACATTTGAAACTGGCATCTATTCGTATTTTTTTATCAAAGTAATAAAGTGTATAGTTATTACTGCCATCAAATTTTATAGAATTAAACTCTTTACCTTCAGGAGTATAATCGATCATTGACACCATTTCTCCATCCTTATAAAGTGTTTTGAATTGTAAAGTATGTTCCGGCGAATAATCCAATTCATTACCCTCTATTTCGCCGTCAGAAAAATAAATAGATCGTTCAAGAGCTCCATCCGGGTAATAGTAATTCCAAGTGTTATCTTGTACGCCATTGTTATACCACCCTTCAATGTTTATTTTACCATTTTCAAAATACTTAATATAATAACCATCAACTTCACCATTTACAAAATTGTATTTTTCATTTATGGCACCTTGTGGGTAATAACTTATATAAGGTCCATTGGCTGCCTGATCTTTTAAATTTTTAATATAAGAAAGCTGACCACTATTGTAAAAATATTTCCATTGACCATCAATATTCCCTTTATTAATAGAACCTTCGTAATTTACTGTTCCATCTGCATAATATCCAATTATCTTAGGGTCTTTATCGTCCAGCTTTTTATGATAGATGGTCTGCCCGGATTTATTATAATTTGTAGCTTCCCGGAGTTTGTCCTGATTGTAGATGTAAACACTATATAAATTTCCATTTTGATCCCAGTCTTTGTATTCTCCGTTTAGTCGGCCTGCATCATCAAAAATATAGGATTCTTTTAGTTTACCATATTTATTGAATTCACTCCAGGTTCCCACGGCTTTCCCATTTTTGTAGCTTCCGGTAAGAATAACTCTTCCCTGCATATCAAATTCGGTATGCTTGCCATTTAGGATATTGTTGCTATAAAAATCTTCAGTTTTAATCTTTCCGTTGTCATAGTATTTCAGTGCTTTACCGTTAAATTTATTATTGGAATAAATATAAAAAGTCTGAATGGAACCATTGGGGTAAAATGACTTATATTCACCTGAAATACTATCATTTATATATGAAAAGTCTTCCTTTAAAGTCCCATCTTCATAAAAAGATTGAGATGGTCCGTTTTTAGCATCGTTTGTGTAATGAACTTTTGAAGAAACAGCATTACATTTATAATAATAGATGACATCATTGTTGAGTGTATTATCTTTATAATTAGTCTGATATTTAATTTTTCCATCCGGATAATAACCCGTATATTCTCCTTCTAGTTTTCCATTAATATAGTTCTCAATATAAGATATGCTCCCGTCATTATTGTAATTAATCCATTTTCCATCCAGTTTACCCGAATCGTTATATTTTCCTTCAGCTTTAAGTTCGCAATTGGGGTAAAAAAACTTCCAGTTGCCAATACGTGTTTGGTTATCAGGTAAAATGATTCCAACAGAAGCTATAT
>WSSedL1CaDRAFT_10000592_pt1 | contig 24964 bp, 16 predicted proteins | sample WetSurSL1Cattail_FD_9464 | JGI IMG/M metagenome (IMG submission 9464)
AAAAAACCCAGCCGTATCCTAGCTTGGAATTTCCTAACTGAAGCTCAACAACAAGAATGGAAATTTGAAGTTGAGCAACCTATTTTTTAAAAGAAAATTAAATATATTTCAATCTATAGTTAAAAGACTTTTTTTTATGTTTGCTTTCCAAAAAAAACATTTATTGTTCTGAGCAATATTATGTACTGAAAAATAAAAAAAGCAAGCTATCATGTCTAACTTAAAAACAATTTTTAAAGTATTAAATGAGCTTTTAGAAATTAATGTATGGATTTTATCTGGAAATGAAAAAAATACTCAAGAATGTCTTTCTTTAATTTTTGCTGGTAGAGAAATACAAAAGAACTATATTGCCAAAATTGTTTTTGAATCAAATAATGATACTTTTTTCTTAGGTAAATATTCAATTTGGTCTCTTTATTTTTTAATCAAAAAACCACAATACAAACATTTTTTAATTTTTATTGAAGGATATAAATTTTATAATATTTTTTTGAAAAATAAAAAATATTTTTTTATTCCATTGTGGCTTACAAGTACGGTAACCATTCCATTAGTAGCAAGAAACAATTCTACAAAAAATGATTATAGAGCAATTATTAAAAACGAATTAAGTTATAAAATTGCTGATTCAATTGAAGAATTCCATCACTTTTATTATTCAATGTACTTACCCACGGTCGAAAATAGACATTCGAATACTAGAATTATTATGGAATATCAAATGATGCTTGATGAAATTAACAATCATGAAGGTAAATTACTTTTAGTCAAAAAAGAAAACAAATATATTGCGGGAGTAGTAATTGTAACACGAGAAGAAATACCTAGAATATGGTCAAACGGAATATTAGAAGGCGACACTGCTTATTGGAAAATGGGAGCAATTGCCGCTACTTATTGGTTTTCATCTCAATATTTATTTCAAAAAGGATATACAAAAATAAATATGGGACTCAATAGGAGTTTTCTAAATGATGGAATACTTCAATACAAAAAAAAATGGGGAGTAGATTTTTTAAATCAAAGTAAAAGAGGGTTCATTTTCAAAATCAATATGTATTCTAAGGGCACAGAAGGCTTCTTAAAGAATAATCCTTTTGCTTATTCTGATAAAAACAATTTTTACGGAGCTATATTCATCGATAAAAAAGATATAGAAAATGAATTTATAAAAAACCGCAAACCAGAATATTTCCTAAAATCTTCTAACGGTTACCATATTTTTCATTTTAAAAAAAATGATTCAACTATAAAAAAAATTGAGTAAGTTTAAACATCATACTACTTCAACACCACAACTATTTACACTACTTCATCAATACTCTTATTTATTTTTCACCAACCTAATTAATTCTTCCATCTGTATCCATAAGAATTAGTCTTTTAATGCTATTTTCGCCTGCTAAAATCGTATTGAAAAACTATTTCAGAATTAAATGAAGTCCAAAAAATCAATTGCAATCTCTTTAGGGATTTTATCTGCCTTATTTTTTGCTGTTACTTTTGTGGTCAATCGGCTAATGTCTGTCCAAGGAGGAAATTGGATTTGGAGTGCTTCGCTCCGTTTCTTTTGGATGCTTCCGTTTCTATTTCTGATTGTTTTGAGCCAAAAAAAAGGCAAAGCGCTCTTTCAAGAAATGAGATTGAATCCATGGAAATGGATTTTATGGAGCACTATAGGATTCGCCATTTTTTACGCTCCATTAACTTTTGCAGCTGCCTATGGTCCTTCGTGGTTGGTTGCTAGTACTTGGCAAATAACAATTATAGCCGGAATGCTCGTTGCTCCTTTTGTAAATGCAACTCGTTTTAAAAATTCCATTTCATTAAAAACCCTTCTTTTTTCATTAATCATTTTAGTTGGAGTTATAATAATGCAAATCAGCCAAGCTAAAGCAATGACTACTTCGGAAATACTATTAGGTACAATTCCTGTAATTATAGCTGCCTTTGCCTACCCTTTAGGAAACCGAAAAATGATGCAATTGACCAATGGAAAACTAGATGCGTTTCAGAGAATATTAGGAATGACTTTAGCCAGTTTGCCCTTTTGGATTCTGTTAGCCATTTACGGCTTTTATGAAGTGGGATTACCCCAAGAAACACAAGTATATCAAACATTAATTGTTGCTCTATGCTCTGGAATAATTGCAACCACTTTATTTTTTATGGCTACTGATAAAGTGAGAAATGATGAAAAAGCACTTGCTTCGGTTGAAGCCACACAATCTGCAGAAGTATTATTTGCACTACTGGGAGAAATCATAATTTTACAAATCCATTTGCCTGATATTTATTCTACAATTGGTATTGGTCTTGTTACCCTTGGAATGACTTTGCACAGTTTGAAAACTTAGAATTATCACATAGCAGATTTTAAATCCCGAAAAACAGTACCGAATCGGGTGAGATTTGCTTTTACCCAAAAATCTCAAAGTCTTCCGTTAGCGCTATATTGAGGAATAAACTTTGTAACTTTACAACTTTAACCTTTGCAAGCAAAAACAAATGAATTTCCAAGTCGTATCTGATTACCAACCTAAAGGAGACCAACCACAAGCTATTGAAAAATTAACTCAAGGCATCATTGATGGGGATAAATTCCAAACTTTATTAGGAGTTACGGGTTCGGGAAAAACTTTTACGGTGGCAAATGTAATTCAGGAAGTGCAACGACCAACTTTGGTTTTGGCACACAATAAAACCTTGGCTGCACAATTGTACTCGGAATTCAAGCAATTTTTCCCCAACAATGCAGTGGAATATTTTGTTTCTTACTACGATTATTACCAGCCCGAAGCTTTTATGCCAGTTACAGGGGTATTTATCGAAAAAGATTTATCTATCAACGAAGAGCTAGAAAAAATGCGTTTGAGCACTACTTCTTCCCTCCTTTCGGGGCGAAGAGATATTCTGGTGGTGGCTTCGGTTTCTTGTTTGTACGGTATTGGAAATCCTGTTGAATTTCAAAAAAATGTCATTGAAATAGAAAGAGATCAGGAAATTTCGAGAACTAAATTATTACATAGCTTAGTGCAAAGTTTGTATTCCAGAACTGAAGCCGATTTTACACCTGGAAATTTCAGAATTAAAGGTGATACTGTAGAAGTTTTTCCAAGTTATGCCGATGATGCCTATCGTATTCATTTTTTTGGTGATGAAATTGAAGAAATAGAAAGCTTTGATGTGCAAACGGCTCAAGTAATTGAAAAATTTGAAAAGCTGACTATCTATCCTGCGAATATGTTTGTAACTTCACCCGATGTGCTGCAAGGTGCTATTTGGGAAATTCAACAAGATTTAGTCAAACAAGTCGATTATTTTAAAGAAATAGGCAAACATTTAGAAGCAAAACGACTTGAAGAACGCACAAATTTCGACTTAGAAATGATACGCGAATTAGGCTATTGTTCAGGTATCGAAAATTATTCACGTTACCTTGATGGCAGACAAGCGGGCACAAGACCGTTCTGTTTATTAGATTATTTTCCAAAAGATTATTTAATGGTAGTAGATGAGAGTCACGTCACACTTTCGCAAGTACATGCCATGTACGGAGGTGACAGAAGCCGAAAAGAAAACTTAGTCGAATATGGTTTTAGACTTCCTGCGGCAATGGACAACCGTCCGTTGAAATTCGACGAATTTGAAGCCATGCAAAACCAAGTCATTTATGTTTCGGCAACACCTGCGGATTACGAATTGCAAAAAACGGAAGGAGTTGTTGTAGAACAGGTGATTCGTCCTACTGGTTTATTGGATCCAATTATCGAAATTCGTCCGAGTCTGAATCAAATTGACGATTTAATAGAGGAAATTCAGCAACGTTGCGAATTAGACGAACGTGTTTTGGTGACTACATTAACCAAAAGAATGGCAGAAGAATTAGCGAAATATTTAACTAAAGTTAGCATTCGTTGCCGTTACATTCACTCCGATGTAGATACTTTAGAACGTATCGAAATCATGCAGGACTTGCGAAAAGGAATTTTTGATGTCTTAATTGGTGTCAACTTACTGCGTGAAGGACTGGATTTACCCGAGGTTTCGCTTGTTGCTATTCTAGATGCTGACAAAGAAGGATTTTTACGTTCACATCGTTCGTTGACACAAACCATTGGTCGTGCGGCGAGAAACTTAAACGGTAAAGCCATTATGTATGCGGATAAAATTACGGCAAGCATGCAAAAAACAATTGACGAAACCACGTATCGCAGAACCAAACAGATTAATTATAATACGGCTAACAATGTTGTTCCGCAGGCATTGAACAAGAAAATAGACAGTGCATTTACCAAAAATCCTTTGGTAGAATACGAATTGGGACACACTATGAATTCAGCTGCTGAACCCGTAAATGAATATTTGTCGAAGGATGAAATTGATAAACGCATTCGCGAAAAGCGTAAATCGATGGAAAAGGCCGCAAAAGAATTGGACTTTATGCAAGCCGCAAAATTACGTGATGAAATTAAAAAACTACAGGAACAACTCGCTTAGTGATGTGTTTCTTCATGAAAAATATTCCATAAAGTATCATCGGAAATGGCCGTATTAGGTGAATTTTTTACTTTTTTCACTAAATATCTAATGGCTTCTGTATCCAGTCCCATACTAATTGCAATGCGAACAATTAAATCAGGATCTTGTTTGTATAAAACACCATCATTCTGAAAAAAGACAACCAATTGATAAAATTGCTTAATTCTAATGAGTTTCATGTTATCAGATAGTTTCGGTAATTCTAAACTAAATAAATCAATAAATCCTCCTTTTTCAAAATTCAATTCATTGGCAATCAAGAATAAAAAATCATAGCTTTTTTTACTCAATTCACCATCAACTGTAGCAAATGCAATCATCTCTAAAAGCAACTCCTTTTTTTCTTCACAAGTATCCATATGGTAAATAATTTTAGCTAAAATATCATTTTTTATGACAATAACCCAAAGAAATAGCCGAAATCAAACCTTTTGATTAAAAAATCACATTATTAACAGAGTGTAAAATCCCTAAAAAGGCTTAAAAAACAGCTTATTTTCTCTTTTTAGCATGCAAATACTTGAAGCCAAAAACGAAGTTTTACAGAAAACACTTTTATGACTATGCTTTTTTATTATATATGCAAAATGGTATTAAAAAAATCCGAAAATCAAAATTCTTCCTCCATAGCAAATAATATTCATTTTTATAGTTTAATTTTATCATAAAACGCTACTATTATGGAATTGATTATACGAGAATACGAGCTAAAATTAAAACACACCTTTACAATCTCTAGAGAATCAATCGATATTCAGCCCTCTTTAATTGTACAACTAAAAAGTGGTGGATTCTCCGGTTATGGTGAAGCAACTTCTAATCCTTACTACAACATTAGTGTTCCAATGATGAGAGAGGATTTAGAATCAATACGAACGCTCATCGAATCTTTTGTTGATGAAACTCCCGAAGATTTCTGGGCAAAAGTACAGCCTTTTTTAAAACATGATATGTTTGCATTATGTGCGCTAGATATGGCTTACACAGATTTATATGCTCGTAAAAAAGGCAAAAAACTACATGAACTTTGGGATTATAGTATAGAAAGAAATCCATTGACGAATTATACCATAGGAATTGATACCATTGACAAAATGGTAGAAAAAATGAAAGAGTTGCCTTGGCCTATTTATAAAATAAAATTAGGAACGAGTGAAGACATTGCTATTGTAAAAGCACTTAGAGAACATACTGATGCAATTTTTAGAATTGACGCTAATTGTGGTTGGGGAATTGAAGAAACCCTTAACAATGCTGTTGAACTTAAAAAATTAGGCGTAGAATTTCTAGAACAACCATTAAAAGCAGATAACTGGAAAGGACATGAAATAGTTTATAAACATTCGGTTTTGCCTATTATTGCTGATGAAAGCTGTATTATAGAACAAGATGTTTCTAAATGTTACAATCATTTTCATGGTATAAATATTAAATTAGTAAAATGTGGTGGTTTGACTCCTGCCCGAAGAATGATTCAACAAGCTAAAAAACTAGGACTAAAAACAATGGTAGGTTGTATGACCGAATCTTCTGTTGGAATTTCAGCTATTGCACATTTATTACCTCAATTAGATTATGTAGATATGGATGGCGCACTGCTTTTATCTGAAGATATTGCAAAAGGTGTAGCAATAGAAAATGGAATAATCAGCTATTCACAATTGTATGGTACTGGAGTTATTCTAAAATAAAAATTTAATGAACGTAAACAAATTCCCAGATCGAGTTATAAAAATCGATGGTGAAAAACATTTATATTTTGGCGGGACAGCTTATTTAGGGCTTCCGCCAAATAAAAAATTTCAAAAAATACTTTATAAAAATATTGCCCGCTGGGGAACCGCATATGGAAGCTCTAGAAATGCCAATATTCAACTAACCGCTTACGAAAAAGGAGAAACTTTCCTAGCTAATTTCATCCAAGCAGAAGCTGCTGTGACTGTTTCTTCAGGAATGTTAGCTGGTCGATTAGTATTGGAAACCTTAAAATCAACAACTGCTGTTTTCTATCATTTTCCAGATACACATGTTGCCATTAGTAATGTAAACAGTTTTCCTTTTTTTATAAATGACGAAATCAATCCGCGTTTATTGGATCAAAAAACAGAAAAAATTTGTATCCTAACTGATGCTGTAGTTTCAAATGCTGTAAAAGCAGTCGCGCTTTCTACTCTAGAACAAATTCCGAATCACAAAGAAATTACTTTAGTCATTGACGAATCGCATTCGCTTGGAATTATAGGCGAAAATGGCTGCGGAATATATTCTACTATAAACCTTACTAATATTCAAAGAAAAATCATGGTTTCTTCTTTAGGAAAGGCCATGGGATTATCCGGAGGAGTTATTGCCAGCGATAAGAATTTCATCGATACAATCAAGGCAAATGATGCTTTTGTTTCAAGCGCTGGAATGAATCCCGCCTTTGTAAAAACACTAGCTGATGCTGAAACGCTTTATTTGAATCAAAATAAAAAATTAAAGCAAAACTTAGCTTACATCAGTACCACATTATTACCCAATAAAAATATTCTTTTTGATAAAAATTACCCTGTCATTTATCCTCAAATCGAGAATTTCAATGCTATTTTGGCAACAAATAAAATTATTATAACCAATTTTAAATACGCTGAGAATCATTATTTGAATCGAATAATCATTACTGCCAATCACAAAAAAAAGGATTTAGACAAAATAATTCAAATCCTCAATCAATACCAAAACGAAATTGATTAGCTAATGCTATAATAACGTACCTTTGTAAAAAATACAAAAAATGACAAATAACGATATCTTTAAAAAATTACGCGTGGCCTTAATGCTACGTGATGACCAAATAGTTGAAATATTAGAATTAGTAGATTTTAGAATTTCAAAATCAGAATTAGGTGCTTTTTTTCGTGATGAAAAACACCCAAATTACATGGAATGTGGTGACCAAGTATTACGCAACTTCTTAAATGCTTTGGTAATACATTTACGAGGAACGAAAGAAAACCCTAAAAATCCAACAGATGTTTTAGCTAAACATAAAGCGGAAATTCCGAAAAAAGACAATACAAAAGAACGTCCTGAATTTAAAGCTACTGCTAAGGATGAAGAAAAAGGAAGAGGAGATCAAAAACCTTCTAAATCTGGTTCAGCTAATAAAAAGCCTTTTAAGAAAAACAATTCAAAAGCAGCTCCAAAGATACAAGTTGTAGAAAAAGTAAAATTCAACAACGGAAAAGGCAAAAAATCTTAAGTAGTTTATACTTTTTTAAAACACAAAATCCCGAACTCATTCTAAAAAGAGTTCGGGATTTTTTTTTGTTACAATTTAGTTCTAACTATTTCGTGAATTTAACTAGAAAAATAAGTCCTTTTCCAGATTCTAATTCTTTAGCGAATAGTTTTTGGTAATTTAGCGTATTTCGAATATAATAATTCAAATCGCTATTTGTTGTGTTAGTACTCATTACCACAATTTCGTGATTCTCATTTACTGCAATTCTAACTTTTACAACAACATCTTGCTCTAACCCATTAAAAGTTGGATAATTATTAAGCATCTTAGCTATTTCCTTGTAAGTCTCATTAAGAGCTATTGGATCATCAGAAGGTCTCTCTGCAGCAAAAGCTGTTGTTAAAAATAAAGTAACAACTACGGATAAAATTAATTTTTTCATGATTTCTTAGTTTTTAATTAGTATTAAACTGTTTCAGATTTCATTGTAAAAGTAGCAAAAACATTCAATCAAAAAAGAAATAAAACACTGATAACGTGAGTTTTACGAGTTGCAAAATTTATACTTAAATAAAATAGAAGGCTAATAAAAAAAAAGACTTAAAATTATATTATTCATATAAAAATAGAGAGTACAAAGAAAAAAATATAAGCAAATCAACTAAAACACTTAAAAAAATATGAATAATTTAGTCTTATTTAGTCGTGAATTAAAAATATTGAGCAATTACCCACTATTTTTTGCTTTAAACGACTTTAAAACGATAAGGCAATTTCACCTCTAAAATGATTCCTTTTCAAACCAGAATCAGCAAAAAAAAAGTCCTGTTCACTATTTAGTGAACAGGACTTTATATATAAGTAAACTTCTTAATTAAGAAAGTGCAGCTTGTACTTGGTCAGCAGCTTCTTGAAATTGTACAGCCGATAAAATTGGCATACCAGAATTATCAATTAATTCTTTTGCAATTTCAGCATTTGTACCTTGCAAACGAACAATGATTGGCACTTTAATAGCATCTCCCATGTTTTTGTAAGCATCAACAACACCTTGAGCAACACGATCACAACGAACGATCCCTCCAAAGATGTTAATCAAGATTGCTTTTACGTTTGGATCTTTTAAGATAATACGGAAAGCAGTTTCAACACGTTTAGCATCAGCAGTTCCACCTACGTCAAGGAAGTTAGCTGGTTCAAAACCTGCATATTTAATTAAATCCATAGTTGCCATTGCAAGACCTGCTCCATTTACCATACAACCTACAGTACCGTCAAGATCAACATAGTTCAATCCTACTTCTTTAGCTTCTACTTCAATTGGATTTTCTTCAAGAATATCACGCATTTCAGCATAAGCTTTTTGTCTGTATAATGCATTATCGTCAATATTAACTTTAGCATCAACAGCTAAAATTTTATTATCAGATGTTTTTAAAACTGGGTTAATTTCAAACATAGAAGCATCAGAACCAATATACGCTTTGTATAAAGCATCGATGAATTTCACCATTTCTTTAAAAGCATTTCCAGAAAGACCTAAGTTAAAAGCTACTCTTCTTGCTTGAAAACCTTGTAATCCAACAGTAGGATCAATTTCTTCAGTAAAGATTAAATGAGGTGTGTGTTCAGCTACTTCTTCAATATCCATTCCACCTTCAGTAGAATACATAATCATGTTACGACCTGTTCCTCTGTTCAATAATACAGAAACATAAAACTCAGAAGTTTCAGATTCTCCAGGATAATAAACATCCTCAGCAATTAAAACTTTGTGCACTTTTTTCCCCTCTGCAGAAGTTTGAGGAGTTACTAATTGCATTCCGATAATTTGCTCCGAAATCTCTTCTACTTGTTGTAAATTTTTAGCCAGTTTTACACCGCCTCCTTTACCACGTCCACCAGCGTGAACTTGCGCTTTTACAACATACCAACTTGTTCCAGTTTCGGTAGTTAATTGTTTTGCAGCAGCAACAGCTTCAACCGCATTATTAGCAACGATTCCGCGTTGAACGCGAACTCCATAGCTAGCTAAAATCTCTTTTCCTTGATATTCGTGTATGTTCATAATATAGAATTTGTCTGGATTCTGAAGTTATTTCAGAATATGAGTGCCACAAAAGTAGCAAAAATGAACTTAAATCTGAAATCTTTTTAGTGATTTAAAATATCTTATAAATAAAGTTAAAAAAAGATGTTTTTACCTCTGTTTTTTTACCAAAAAAAAGAATTTGTAGCAAAAAAAAGAACGAACTAAGCTTTTTACATTGAATATAGTAATTAGCTATTTAAAAAAATAGGAAATAATTGTCAAAATAAGACCTAAAAAACAAAGTTATATTAAAGATTTGTTAATACACAGTGCAAATAATCCAATTATTATTATTTATTACACATTTTTCTATTATTCCTGTAAAAGTAGCTCATAATACTCTAAATCGATGGATTATATTTAATGAAATATCTATTTTTGTAGAAAAAATTATCAAGCATGAAACTTAAAGAACAAGGCCTTTATTTGCCAGAATTCGAGCATGAAAACTGTGGAGCTGGTTTTATTTGCAACCTTAAAGGTGAAAAAACAAATCAAATTATACACGACGCATTAGAGATTCTAGTAAAACTAGAGCACCGTGGTGGTGTAAGTGCTGACGGAAAAACAGGAGATGGAGCTGGACTTTTGATTGACATTCCTCATGAATACTTCAATAGAGTTTGTGAATTCCCATTGCCTGCTGCACGTGAGTATGCTGTTGGGATGGTATTTTTACCTAAAATCCAAAATCAATACGTTTTTTGTAAAGACATATTCGAAAAAGAAATTAAAGCACAAGGACTTTCTGTTTTAGGATGGAGAGAAGTTCCCGTAGATTCTACTCAATTAGGGGAAATTGCTTTAGCTTCTGAGCCTACTATCGAACAAGTTTTTGTTGGCAAAAAAGAAGAAATTGACGAAGCTACTTTTAAAGCTAAGTTATATGCTGCTCGTAAAATTACAGAACATGCTATTGCGAATTCTAAAATATCGCAAAGTTCTTATTTTTATGTACCTAGTTTATCTACTACTACCTTAATATATAAAGGTATCATTATGCCTGAGGATATTGGGCCATATTATACTGACTTACAACAAACGGATTTAGTAACTCGTTTGGCATTAGTTCACCAACGTTTCTCTACTAACACTATGCCTACTTGGGAGTTATCTCAACCTTTTAGATATATGTGTCAAAATGGGGAGATTAATACGTTACGCGGAAACGTAAGTAGAATGCGTGTTCGTGAAGAAATCATGAAAAGTGATGTCTTTGGACCACAAATAGAAAAATTATTCCCTATCATTTTACCTGGAAAATCAGATTCTGCTTCTATGGATATGGTAGTTGAATTATTAACACATACCGGACGTTCATTACCTGAAGTAATGATGATGATGATTCCTGAAGCATGGGAGAAACACAAAACAATGTCTGCTGAAAGAAAAGCATTCTACGAATACAATGCTTGTATCATGGAACCATGGGACGGACCTGCTTCTGTACCTTTCTCTGATGGAGATTACGTAGGAGCTTTATTAGACCGTAATGGTTTAAGACCTTCTCGTTATACGGTTACAAAAAGTGGTAAATTGATTATGGCGTCAGAAATTGGTGTCGTTTCAGTTGATCCAGAAGATGTAGAAAGCCACGGTAGATTAGAGCCAGGAAAAATGTTCTTGGTTGATATGAACAAAGGACGTATCATTAATGATGAGGAAATCAAAAGCAAAATTGTTTCTGAAAGGCCTTATCAAGAATGGTTAAACCAATACCGTTTGAACTTAAAAGACGTTCCTACTACAACTGAAGTTTGTCCAATCGAAACTATCGATTTAAAAACTAGAGAACGTTTATTCAACTACACATTAGAGGATATTCAAGAAATGATTACTCCAATGGCTCAAGCTGGAAAAGAAGCTTTGGGTTCTATGGGTATCGATACGCCTCTTGCTGTATTGTCTGATAGACCACAATTAATTCCTAACTATTTCAAACAATTATTTGCTCAAGTAACTAATCCACCTTTGGATGGTATTCGTGAAGAAATTGTAACTGATATCAGCTTAGCATTAGGTCAAGACAGAAATATTTTTGATATTTCTAGCAAACAATGTAGAAAATTAAGAATTCAAAATCCAGTGATCTCTAATGATGATTTAGAGAAAATTAGAAATATTTCAATCGATAATTTCAAAGCAGAAACTGTTGAGATTTTATATTCAAAAGAAAAAGGTCTAAACGGTTTAGAAAATGCTTTAGAGAATATTATCACACAAATCAGTAAAGCGGTTGACAGAGGAACAAATATCATTATCTTATCTGATAGAGGTGTAAACAAAGAGTTTGCTCCAATTCCAGCTTTATTAGCTTGTTCTTATGTTCACCACCAAATGAACCGTTTGCGTAAGCGTTCTTATTTTGATATTATTATCGAATCAGCTGAACCACGTGAACCGCATCATTTTGCAACTTTATTTGGTTATGGTGCAAGTGCAATTAATCCTTACATGGTTAACGAAATCATTCGCGTACAAGTACAAGAAGGATTCATCACTGGAATTAGCGAACAAAAAGCAGTTGACAACTTTAACAAAGCAATTGGTTCAGGTATTTTAAAAATCATGAACAAAATTGGAATCTCTACTTTACACTCGTACAGAGGTTCTCAAATTTTTGAAATTGTTGGTTTCAACTCTAAATTTGTTCAAAAATACTTCCCTTACACTGCTTCAAGAATTGAAGGTATTGGATTGTATGAAATCGAAAAAGAAATTAGCGAAAGATACCAATATGCTTACCCAGATGTATTAGTTCCTAACCGTTTAGGATTAAACATTGGTGGAGAGTACAGATGGAGACGTAACGGGGAAAGACACATGTTTAACCCAACTACTATTGCTAAATTGCAACAAGCAGTACGTTTAAGCGATCAAGATAGTTATGATGTTTATGCTAAAACAGTAAACGATCAAGCTACAAGTTTAATGACCATTCGTGGTTTATTCGAATTTGACAACTTAGACCCTATTCCATTAGACGAAGTAGAACCATGGACTGATATCGTAAAACGTTTCAAAACTGGAGCGATGTCTTACGGATCTATTTCTAGAGAAGCACACGAAAACTTAGCTATCGCTATGAACCGTATTGGAGGAAAATCCAATTCAGGTGAAGGTGGAGAAGACAGAAAGCGTTTCCAACCAGATGTAAATGGAGACAGCCGTAACTCGGCTATCAAACAAGTAGCTTCTGGACGTTTTGGAGTAACTTCTCACTATTTATCTAGTGCAAAAGAGATTCAAATTAAAATGGCTCAAGGTGCTAAGCCTGGAGAAGGTGGACAATTACCTGGTGAAAAAGTATTACCATGGATTGCTGAGGCTCGTAACTCAACTCCTTTTGTAGGATTAATTTCTCCTCCTCCACACCACGATATTTACTCCATTGAAGATTTAGCGCAATTAATCTTCGACTTAAAAAATGCTAACAGAGAAGCACGTATCAACGTAAAATTAGTTTCTGAAGTTGGTGTTGGTACTATTGCAGCTGGTGTTGCTAAAGCAAAAGCTGACGTTGTATTAATTGCAGGTTATGATGGTGGAACTGGAGCTTCTCCTTTAACATCTTTAAAACACGCAGGTCTTCCTTGGGAACTTGGATTAGCTGAAGCACAACAAACTTTAGTATTAAACAACTTAAGAAGCCGTATCGTTGTAGAATGTGACGGACAATTAAAAACAGGACGTGACGTAGCTATCGCTGCTTTATTAGGTGCTGAAGAATTTGGTTTTGCAACTGCTCCACTTGTGGCTTCTGGATGCATCATGATGCGTAAGTGTCACTTGAATACTTGCCCAGTAGGTATTGCAACTCAAGATAAAGAATTGCGTAAGAATTTCAAAGGAACTCCTGAGCACGTAATTAACTTCTTCTACTATGTAGCAGAAGAACTAAGAGGTATCATGGCATCACTTGGATTCAGAACGTTAGAAGAAATGGTGGGACAAACTCATAAAATCAATTCTAACAAAGCGATTACACATTATAAAGCAAGAGGTTTAGATTTATCTTCAATATTACACCGACCAGATCAATACAAATACATGACTGTTCGTAATACGGAGAAACAAGACCACGGATTAGAAAATGTGATGGATTTCCAAATCTTGAAAGATTCTCACCGAGCTTTATACAGAAAAGAAAAAATGACTTTAGAATATCCTATTAAGAATACTGACCGTTCAGTGGGTGCTATTGTTAGTAACGAAATTTCTAAAATATACGGACATTTAGGTTTACCAGAAGATACTTTAAACATTAATTTCACAGGTTCTGCTGGACAAAGTTTAGGAGCATTTAGTGCACACGGATTAACTTTTACTGTTGAAGGAAATACAAATGATTACTTAGGTAAAGGATTATCTGGAGCTAAATTAATCATCAAAAAACCAGCTAAAGCAACATTTATTGCCTCAGAAAACATTATCGTAGGTAACGTATGTTTATTTGGAGCAATTGAAGGAGAAGCTTACATCAACGGTATTGCAGGAGAACGTTTTGCAGTTCGTAACTCTGGAGCTACAGCGGTTGTTGAAGGTGTAGGAGATCACGGTTGTGAGTACATGACTGGTGGAAAAGTAGTAGTTCTAGGTAAAACTGGAAGAAACTTTGCCGCAGGTATGAGTGGTGGTATCGCTTATATCTATGATCCTGAAAACAAATTCAAAAATGGTTTATGTAACACAGAAACCATCGAATTTGAAACAATCGAAGGTAGTGAAGCAGATGATTTGAAAAACTTAATAGAAAGACACGTACAGTACACAAATAGTACAAAAGGTATCGAATTATTAGGTGATTGGAATACAAGCTTAGAAAATTTTGTAAAAGTAATGCCTACAGAGTACAAAAAAGCATTAAAGCGTTTGGAAACTGAGGTACAAATGGTAGAAGAATTAACAGCATAATACAATGGGAAAAGTAACAGGTTTTAAAGAATTCGAAAGAAAAGATGAATCATACACAGCAGTACAAGAACGTGTAGGACATTATAAAGAATTTACAGTTCCTTTGAGTGAAGCTGAAATTACAAAACAAGGATCACGTTGTATGGATTGTGGCATTCCATTTTGCCACAGTGGATGTCCATTGGGGAATTTAATCCCTGATTTCAACCACATGGTTCACCAAGGTGAATGGCAAAAAGCTTCTTGGATACTACATTCAACAAATAATTTCCCTGAATTTACAGGACGTTTATGTCCTGCACCATGTGAAAAAGCGTGTGTTTTAGGAATTATTGCTGATCCAATATCTATTGAAAACATAGAAAAAAATATTGTGGAACGTGCCTTTGCAGAAGGATGGATTAAACCACAACCACCAAAATACAGAACAGGAAAAACTGTTGCTGTTGTAGGTTCAGGACCTGCAGGTTTAGCAGCTGCTCAACAATTAAACAGAGCAGGTCACACCGTTACTGTTTTTGAAAGAGACAATGCTATTGGAGGTTTACTACGTTACGGAATTCCTAATTTCAAAATGGAAAAAGGAATTATCGATCGTCGTGTAGCTATCCTAGAAGCAGAAGGAATTACTTTCAAAGTAAATACTAATGTTGGTGTAAACTACTCAATTGAAGATTTAAAAGCATTTGATTCAATCGTACTTTGTGGTGGTGCTACAGAAAGAAGAGGTTTACCAACTCCAGGTGCTGATGCTGATGGTGTTGTTCAAGCAATGGATTTCTTAACACAACAAACTAAAGTTGTTTTTGGAGAAAAAATAGAAAACCAAGTAATGGCTACTGGTAAAGATGTAATCGTTATTGGTGGTGGAGATACAGGTTCTGACTGTGTAGGTACATCTAACCGTCACGGAGCAAAATCAGTAACTAACTTCGAGATTATGCCAAAACCTCCAGTAGGAAGAAGCGAATCTACTCCATGGCCTTACTGGCCGCTACAATTAAAAACATCAAGTTCTCACAAAGAAGGAGCTGAAAGAAACTGGTTAATCAATACTAAAGAATTCGTAAAAGATGCTAGTGGTAAATTAATTGCTCTTAAAACAGTGAATGTAGAATGGAAAATGGTTCCTGGACAACGTCCGGAATTAATTGAAGTAGCTGGTTCAGAAAAAACTTGGCCATGTGATTTAGCTTTATTAGCTTTAGGATTTACAGGTCCGGAGAAAAACTTAGCAGAACAATTAGGTCTTGAAACTGATTTTAGAAGTAATTATAAAGCCAACAATTACCAAACTAACGTACCAAACGTATTTACTGCGGGAGATATGAGAAGAGGACAATCATTAATTGTTTGGGCTATCTCTGAAGGTCGTGAGGCTGCGAGAGAAGTAGATTTATACTTAATGGGAACTACTAACCTTCCTACTAAAGAAGGTGGAGATTTACCTGCATTGTAATAATCAACAAATATTCAAAAGAAAGGCTATCCGAAATAAATTTTAGATAGCCTTTCTTTTTGTTTTTAAAACAGCTTCTATTCAGAAATACACAATGTGATAAAAAGAACAAAAAAACTAACGATAGGTTCTTTATATAACTTATTGTTATATTTTGTTAGTTTTCAATTTTTCTATTGTAGTATCAATAAAGAATAATAAATTTGCGTAAAAATAATAACAATGCAATCTAAAGACTTACTTCAATTAGCTGAACAATTTGGCAACCCAATATACGTATATGATGCCGAGAAAATAAAATCACAATACAATAGATTAACTAAAGCTTTTTCTAAAGTAGAAAAATTGCGTATCAATTATGCTATGAAGGCATTGTCTAACGTTTCCATTCTTCAATTGTTGAGAGAATTAGGATCTTGTTTAGATGCTGTTTCTATCCAAGAAGTACAATTAGGACTTCACGCTGGATATTCTCCAGATCAAATATTTTTTACGCCAAACGGTGTTTCTCTTGAAGAAATTGAAGAAGTACATGCTTTAGGTGTTCAAATTAATATTGATAATTTATCTATTTTGGAACAATTTGGAACAAAACACCCAACTGTTCCGGTATGTATTCGTATCAATCCTCATGTTATGGCTGGTGGAAATGAAAACATTTCTGTAGGTCATATTGATAGTAAATTTGGTATTTCAGTACATCAATTACCGCATTTAGTTCGTATTGTTGAAAACACAAATATGAACATTGCTGGTATTCACATGCATACGGGTTCTGACATTTTAGATATTGAAGTATTTTTATATGCTGCCGAAATTTTATTTGATGCCGCAAGAAATTTCAAAAATCTTGAATTCTTAGATTTTGGAAGTGGATTTAAAGTTCCTTACAAAAAAGACGATATCGAAACGGATATTGAAGAATTAGGTAAAAAATTATCGAAAAGATTCAATGCTTTCTGTGCTGAATATGGTAAAGATTTGACGCTTATTTTTGAACCAGGTAAATTCTTAGTGAGTGAGGCAGGTTTCTTTTTAGCAAAAGTAAATGTAGTTAAACAAACAACATCTACTGTTTTTGCAGGAATTGATTCTGGTTTCAATCATTTAATTCGCCCAATGTTTTATGGTTCCCAACACCACATCGAAAACATTTCGAATCCAAAAGGAAAAGAGCGTTTTTACTCTGTAGTTGGATATATTTGTGAAACGGATACTTTTGCTAGCAACCGTAGAATTCAAGAAATTGCCGAAGGTGATATTCTTTGTTTTAGAAATGCAGGTGCTTATTGCTACTCGATGTCTTCCAACTACAATTCAAGATACAAACCAGCTGAAGTACTTTGGATCAATGGAGAAGGACATCTTATTAGAGCACATGAAACCTTTGAAGATTTATTGAAAAATCAAATTTCATTGCCAGAATCGATATTAAAATAATTCAATCTAAACATAAAAAAAAGGGACTTTAATAGTCCCTTTTTTTATGTCTTTTTTAGTTTCCTAAAACTTCAGTTAAAACATTAGCTTCTGTACCATTTGGAAAATCTATTTTTATTTTCTGTGCAATTGTTGGAGCTATTTGAGTAATTGCTTTTTTATCAAAAGACTCTCCTTTCTTAATATTCCAACCATAAAATAACAAAGGCACATGCGTATCATAACTATATGGCGTTCCATGAGAAGTTCCTGTTCCTTCGTGCTCAATATATCCTGGCTTATCCAGAATAACTAATTCTCCGTTTTGTTTTGGATCATATCCTTTTGAAATAAAATTCAAATAATAATCTGAACTCGGAGCAGCTAGTATTTCTTCCTCAGTATAAACTCTTTTTACATGCGGCATTGTCATTAAAAAATCTTTAAAGGCTAATTTCACTTTATCCAATGAAAGTCCTTTTTCTTGAATTTGCTTTTTATCGAAAAACAGATTGTAATTGGAATAATTCAAAACCAAATCTGTTCCGAAAGAAGTCGTAGAAAATTCATGTAACTTCTTAGACAATTCATTATAATCTACAGCTTCTACAGCATATTTATTATCCTTTAGATAATTCACATTTTCAGCAGCAGCGTGATCTGCTGTTAAAAATAAAAGATAATTTCCCTTCCCTACTTTTTTATCTAAATAATCCAGAAAATCAGCAATGGTATTATCCAAACGCAAATAAGTATCTTGAACTTCTCTGGAACGCGGTCCGGTTAAATGTCCAATATAATCTGTCGAAGAAAAACTAACTGCTAAAAAATCAGTGTCATTATCCGAACCTAAATTTTCATTCGCAATAGTTTCTTTGGCAAAATCAGCTAATAAGTCGTTTCCAAAAGGAGTTGTTTTTATCACTTTAGCTCCTTTTTTAGCATACATTGATTTCAAATCATAAGGAAAAACAGGTTTTTTACTTCCGTATAAAAGTCCTTCGTAAGCATTATCATCAGCCAAACTTTTATCATAAACCGATTCTGGCTTTAGTAAAGACCAACCTTTATTCAAATAGGTTTCATAATTTTTCTTCGAATTAAATTGAGCTACCCAATTTGGCAATTGTTTGCCATAAAAAGTACTCGATATAAAATTTCCGGAATCGCTTAACCAAAATGCCCAATTTGCAAAATGCCCCGCTGGAAGAATTGCACCACGATCCTTTATACTAATACCAATAACTTTTCCTTTAAAATTCGTTGCCATGCGTAACTCGTCAGTAATAGTAGTACTTTGTAAATTAAGCGGTGACATTTTTCCTTCGTCTAAATTTCCTGTTCCTAAAATAGAAACAGAAGCATCGTCCGTACAATATCTATTTTTAGCAATTGATTTATCATACCAAGTATTCCCCACAATACCGTGAGTAGCAGGCGTAGTTCCTGTATATATAGACGCATGTCCAGGTCCGGTATAAGTTGGCATATAGTTATAATGCGTGTTATGAAAAATGTAACCATCATTCATTAATCGACGAAAACCATTAGCCGTAAAATCATCTGAGAAACGATAGAGGTATTCCATCTTCATTTGGTCAACAACAATACCAACTACTAGTTTAGGTCTTTGTTGTGCATTTACATTAAAAATTGCCGCTGTCGTAAAAAGTAAAAATATTTTTTTCATGATAAAAATTGGATATAAAAGCAAAAATACAAATTTAAGTAAGAGCAAATATTACTAAAACGTTATGTAAACTAATATCAATACTAGCTTAAAATGATAAATAGAAATAAACATGAAATTGAAATTTACAATGAATGACCAAATAAACTTTAAAAAGTTATTTTTGCATAGTTATTGTAGCAATTAAAATCAAATAAAAATCTTTGCTATAAATAAGAATACAATGAAAAACAATTCCGTCTCTTCTTTAACATTCTCTTCAAAAAAATACTTTTTTGCTTTTTTACTTAGCCTTTTTATAAGCTTAAGTTCGGGAGCAGCTACTGGAAAATGGACTAGCAAAACTACAGGCTCGACTATTCAATATAAATCAACCGAATCAAAAAAACCTGTAAAAGATTATTCTGGAAACTATCTAACAGTTGTTTATTTAAAAAATCTTGCTTTTGATAAAATTGGAAGAAATAGTGTCAAAAAAGATGTTAACTGGTTACTTTCTCAAGGTTATCGAGTAATTGAACTCGATTACTCTAAAAACAATAATGCTAAAGCATTAAAAATAAACGAAGACATCATTGCTATTAATGATTCCATTGCTGATGGAAATTTTTGTGGTTTCAAAAACTGTTCTCAATACAAATCTTATGTTTTATTTGAAGGCTATCGAATAGCTAGAGATGTTAGTTATTTTATTGATAACCCAAAAATTTACAATACTCCAGAACAATATATTGTTGGCGATTCCTTACACATGGATATTATTTATCCTGCAAATCCTAAGGTAAAAGTGCCGACTATTTTATCGTTTTCATACAGTAATAGCTATGCTAATTTTGATAATGATAAAGGAATACTAACCGATGCTTATAAAGACCAAAGAGTAAACTTAGCCTATTCTTTTGCCGGTTTCAATGATTCTTTTCTCGAAGGCGCTCCTGCAAATGGAATGGCATGGGCAATTGCAGATCATCCTAAATACTGTCCTTGGGGCAAAGGAAAACCAATTGATGGCCCTAATGATGCTTATAAAGCATACGAAACCAATCCTGATGCTGCTCAAAAAGTAAAGTCAGCCATTAGAACATTACGTGATTTTGGAAATAAAATGGGACTTTCTGACAAAATAGGGGTTTTTGGATTTTCTAGAGGTTCTACCGCAGGCTCTATGGCTATTGGAGACAAAAAAATTGAAGAACTAGAGAATGCTGGTTTTCATATTGGTATTTCAGATGCTGTTCAAGCTGCTGCACTTGGACCAGGAGTTTTTAATTATACTCTGATTTATGATAAATCAAATGATGGCGATAAGAATATGGAACTAAGATGCCCATGGGTTTGGGGTGCTTTAGACAAAAACAGAGATTTATGGCAGTCTATGGGCTCATCTTATTTGGTTGAAAGCAAAGCAACAGCTCCTACTCTATTTTTTTACAATACTGATGACGAACTGTATTATCAAGACCAAATTGCACATCTTAAAAATAAATTAGATCTTTTAGGAGTTCCTATATCAACTTTAATCAATTATGGAAAAGGACATGCTATACCGCAAACTGCTCCTACCCTAAATACGCTTTATAGCTTCTTTGAAAACTACCTTAATCCACCTAAATTAGACTCTAAAAGTAGATAAGTTGACTTGAAAATTGCTCTTAAAATAGATTTCTAGTAAAAAAACATATATACTTGAAAACAAAATCATTTTATATTTATCCAAAGTAATTTCTCAATCCGTTTATTTCCCAAACAATAAAACACAACAACTAATTAAAAGCAAACAACTTACGATAAAAAATTTAAGTTATAGAATTTAAAATTCAATTTTTAAAACTCTACTTAAAGAGATATCAAACAACTTACAATAGTTTTGTTAATTTTTATTTTTATTTATTCCAAATAACCCTTTGTAAAACCATTTTCTAGTGATACATTTGCATCGATATTTTAAATAAATACAAATAAAGAACAAATGAAAAGAATTTTACTGCCTTCAATAGCACTATTATTTTCAATATCTAGCCAAGCACAAGAAATAGCTTCTGCAATAGGCCACTCTATTTCTAATGAAGTCACAAATTCGCCTTTTGATACCATAAAAAATAAAAAAGGAGAAATCCTTAAAGAAATTGTAGTTACAGGAAACAAACCTCAAAAACCTGTTTCAGCTTCAAGATCCGGTATTAAACCAATGGATTTACCGCAAAGTGTACAAGTTATAGGAAGTGAAATTATAGAACAACAACAAGCCATTCGTTTAAGTGATGTTATTAAAAACGCAAACGGTGTTTATGTAGGTTCTGCTCGTGGTGGTGCTTCAGAAACATTATGGTCAAGAGGATATGATATGTCTGCTAATAATATGTTTAAAAATGGTTTTCGTTATAACGCAGGTTCTATTCCTGAAGTTTCTGGTTTAGAAAGAGTAGAATTCTTAAAAGGTGGTTCTGCCTTATTATTCGGAAACGTTACCCCTGGAGGCATCTTAAATTTGGTTACAAAAACTCCAAAATTTACGAAAGGCGGAGAAATCACAATGCAAGCAGGAAGTTACGATTACTATAAGCCTTCAGTAGATTTCTATGGTCCGTTAAACAAATCTATTGCATATAGATTTGTAGGATCTTATGAAAATTCAAAAAGTTTTAGAGATTTTGTAAAAAATGATCGTATCTACATTAACCCTTCCTTTCTTTTTCATATCACTGATAAAACTCAAATTACAGTTCAAGGAGATTACTTAAGCGCCGATTGGACTCCCGACTTTGGAACTGGAATTGTTGGTAAAACAATCTTGGATATTCCTCGCAACACCTATTTTGGAGCGCTTTGGTCAAACGGAAACACGAAATCAGCTAGTGCTTCTGTATTATTAAACCATGATTTCAACAAGGACTGGAAATTAAGTTTTAATTCATCTTATCAATCGTACCACAGAACTCAAACTTCTACCGCACAGTTAAATACAGTTGCTGCCAATGGTGATTGGAAACGTGGTTTAACAAGGTCTGATGCTGCAGAAAAAATATATGGAGACCAATTGAGTTTACAAGGAACTTTCAATACAGGAAGCATCAAACACCAAATATTTACAGGAGTTGATTATGAAAATTCTATGGCACCGAGCTATACCTTTGGATTTTATGATGCTGCAAATCCAGCTAATTTAATAACGACGGAGACTACTGCTATTAATTTATTCAACTATGATTATAGTGCACAAAGTCATGATATCCCTTTTAATAATAGAATAACACAACTAGCAACTACCGACACACAACGTTTTGGAGCTTATGCTCAAGATTTAATTTCAATTAATGAATACATCAAAATCTTGGGAGGTATTCGTTGGTCTTGGCAAGAAAGTGAAGTTACTACAACTAAAGAAGTTATCGAAAAAGTTGGCGCTACAAACACTATTACAACAACTTATGGAAACGCAATCGCTGTAACTGGTGCTAAAGCTTTAAACAGAGCTTACTCTCCAAAAGCAGGATTGGTTATTCAACCAAATAAAGATTTATCTTTATTTGCTAGCTACTCTAACTCATTCACTCCAAACACAGGAACGACTGTTGACTTAAAACCATTAGCCCCTTCTATCATAGACCAATATGAAGTAGGAATCAAAAAAGATTTCTGGAGAGGTCTTTTGAGCACAAATGTAACATTATACCAAATCGAAAATAACAATTTAGCTCAAACTGCTCAATTCTTAGCTGATGGGGTTACACAAAACACAACTAATACACTAAAAGAATTAGTTGGTGCCACAAAAGGAAAAGGAATTGAAGTAGATATTACTGCTAGACCAGTTGAAGGTTTAAATATCAACGCAGGTTATAGCTTTAATGAAACGAAGGTGTCTAAATCTTCAGAAACAAATGGTAGTCTTGTAGTAGGAGATCTTTTAGCTAGAACTCCAAGAAATACAGCTAATTTGAGTTTCTTTTACAATTTACCAAGCGGAGCTTTAAAAGGATTAAGTTTCGGAGCTATTGCAAACTACATTGGAAACAGAACTGGAGGATGGAATGACCGTTATGTATGGACTGAAGTTCCAGACTCTAATCCGAAAGCTTATACTGTTAAAATTGAAGACAGAGACATTCCATTAGAAGGTTATACTACTATTGATGCATCAGTTGGTTATGAATGGAAAAAATTCTCCATCTTATGTAAATTATCTAACATAACTAACGAATTGAATTATACCGTTCACGAAAATTACAGTGTGAACCCAATTGCTCCTCGTCAAGTAATGGCTAGTTTAAAATACAAATTCTAAATCGTTAATTTGATTTTCAATATTTCTCTAAAAGCTCCTTTATCGGGAGCTTTTTTTTGTTAGAATACTATCTAATAAATAATTATATTTATAGAATTCGGAAAACCAATTGGATCTAAACATGAAAAAAATAACTAAAGAAGATATTAGTCAGGAAATATTCGACTTATACGATGATTACGCTCATAATAAAATTGAGAGAAGACAATTTATCGAAAAGCTTTCTGTATTTGCTGTTGGAACTCTCACATTACCATCTTTATTGAGTTTTATTACTCCCGATTATGTAAACACATTACTTATAAAACCAGATGACCCAAGAATAGATTCTGATTATATTACTTATGAATCTCCAAAAGGCGGAGGAAAAATCAAAGGATTACTTTCTAAACCGAGCAAAATCAGTAAAAAATTACCTGGAGTAATTGTCGTACATGAAAACCGAGGTTTGAATCCTTATATAGAAGATGTTGGACGTCGAACTGCTATTGAAGGATTTATTAGCCTAGCTCCAGATGCTTTAACTCCACTAGGTGGTTATCCTGGAAATGATGATGACGGAAGAGAAATGCAGAAAAAAAGAGACCGCTACGAAATGCTCGAAGATTTCATTGCAGCTTATTATTATTTAAAAAATCATCCTGATTGTGATGGAAATATTGGTGTAGTTGGTTTTTGTTTTGGTGGATGGATTGCTAATTTAATGGCAGTAAAAATTCCAACACTAAACGCAGCAGTACCTTTTTATGGTGGACAACCTACTGCTGAGGAAGCCGAACAAATAAAAAAGCCGCTATTACTACAATATGCAGGTTTAGACACAAGAGTCAATGAAGGTTGGCCTGCTTTTGAAAGCATTTTAAATAAAAATAAAGTTCCAAACACAGCCTATATTTATCCCAATGTCAATCACGGATTTCACAATAACACTACACCTCGTTATGATGAAAAAGCAGCAACCTTAGCATGGACAAGAACCATTGACTTCTTCAAAGAAAAACTAAAATAAAAAACCACATCCTAAAAGAAAAAATCATTTTTATTTTAATTTAACTTTCAAATCATTTAATAGTACCTTTGCACTTCAAATAATTAAAATGAGATTACACAGAAACTTAGTATATACTACCATTGATTCTCTAAATGCAATATTTAATGAAGCAGAATACGCAGATAAAGTAGTAGCAAGAGCACTAAAAAAAGACAAGCGTTGGGGAAGTTCCGACAGAAAATTTGTTGCTGAAACCATATACGAAATTGTTCGTTGGAAAAGATTATATGCCGAAATTGCCGAAGTAAAAGAACCGTTTGACAGAGATAATCTTTGGAGAATG
>WSSedL1CaDRAFT_10000593_pt1 | contig 24888 bp, 16 predicted proteins | sample WetSurSL1Cattail_FD_9464 | JGI IMG/M metagenome (IMG submission 9464)
GATTTCCCATTGCTCAAATGATCTCGATGCAATTCGTGTACCGCGCCCGTACCAACACGACTTCAATCCCTTAGCGGGATGCGCTGCATGAGAAACGATTACGTTGCCGATCAATTGGAACACACTGCCTTCAAACATAGCGCGTCGTTCCATGACCGGGCCCATCATCGCCGAAAGACGACGCATCGCGCACCGGCCGGCAGCACACGATTTTCAACATGGTATTGTACGGCTCGCGCCAGCACGACGCTCTCGACATCGCGGCCGAGCGCGATGAAGTCCTCCGGCGTGTGGGTATGATCGACGCGCTGTACGGCCTGCTCAATGATCGGACCTTCATCGAGATCAGCAGTGACGTAATGGCCAGTGGCACCGATGATCTTGACGCCGCGCTGATGCGCTTGGTGATAGGGTTTGGCGCCCTTGAAGCTCGGCAGAAACGAGTGGTGGATGTTGATACAGCGCCACGACAGCGCACGGCACATGTCGGTCGAAAGAACTTGCATGTAGCGCGCCAATACGACCAGATCGATATTCAGGCGATCGACCATTTCGATAATGCGCGCTTCTTGTTCCGCCTTGGTTTCCTTGGTCACTGGCAAATGGTGGAACGGGATGCCATGCCACTCGACGATGCGCTGCAGATCCGGGTGATTGGAGACCACGGCTGGAATTTCGATCGGCAGTGTACCGGTGCGATAGCGGTAGAGGAGATCGTTCAGGCAGTGGTCGAACTTGGAGACCAGAATTAGAACGCGCGATTTGACGCTGGAATCGACGATGCGCCAATCCATCTGGAACCGTTCGGCCACTTCCGTGAACTCGAACCGTAGTTTTTTGATTCCTTCGGGGGCATCGAGAAACACTGTCCGCATGAAAAAGCGGCCGGTGATGGCATCGCCGAAATGCGCCGATTCCGTGATGAACAACCCGCGCGAAGCCAGAAACCCCGAAACCGCGGCCACAATCCCGACGGCATCGGGACAGGAAATCGTGAGAATGAGGGGTTTGGTGTCGGCCATTGGTCTAGCAATCAAGCGTGTTTTCACGCTCCCAGGACGAGGCGTGCGACATGAAGGAGTTCCATTCCCGCATTTTCAATTTCACGTATGAATCGACGAAGGCACTGCCGAAGCCGGCGCGCACGACCTCTGACTTCTCGAACAGACGCAGCGCATCGAGCAGGTTAAGCGGCAGCTTCTTCACATCCTTGAGCTTGTGGCCTTCCGCGTACATGTCGATGTCGAGTCGTGCGCCCGGGTCGCGCTTGTTGGCGATACCGTCGAGACCAGCCACCAGCAACGCGGCGGGGGCGAGATAGGGATTGGTGGCACCATCGAGCAGACGGAATTCGAACCGGCCCTTACCCGGAATGCGAATCATATGGGTGCGGTTGTTGCCGGTGTAAGTCACCGTGTTGGGGGACCAAGTGGCGCCCGACGTCGTGACCGGCGCGTTGATGCGCTTGAAGCTGTTTATCGTCGGATTGAAGATAGCACAGAGGGCGTCGGCGGAATGAACCATGCCGCCGATGAAGTTATAGCCGACCTTGGAAACGCCGAGTTCGCCTTCCGGATCGTAAAATGCGTTCTTGGCTCCGCTCCAAAGACTGGCGTGAATGTGGCAGCCGTTCCCGGTGAGGTTATTGAATGGCTTGGGCATGAAAGTGGCGCGCATGCCGTGCTGTTCGGCCAACGTCTTGACCATGTATTTGAAGAACACGTGGCGATCCGCGGTCAGCAGCACATCGTCGAATTCCCAGTTCATTTCAAACTGGCCGTTGGCGTCCTCATGATCGTTCTGGTAGGGCTTCCAGCCCATGGTCAGCATGGCGTCGCAAATCTGTTTGATCAGATCGTAGCGGCGCATCAGCGCCAGCTGGTCATAACAAGGTTTGGCCTGGGTATCGGCACCATCGGCAATGCGCGACCCGTCTTTGTCGAGCAGGAAGTATTCGCATTCGACACCGGTCTTGAGCTGATAGCCGAGGGCTTTGGCCTTCGCGATCTGCGTCTTCAAAAGGTGGCGCGGCGCATCGGGAACCGGCTTGCCGCCACAGACCAGATCGGAGGCCAACCAGCCGACTTCCGGCTTCCACGGCAGTTGGATCAGACTGGTGGGATCGGGAACCGCCAACATGTCCGGATAGGCCGGCGTCATATCGAGATAGGTAGCGAAGCCGGCGAAACCCGCCCCGTTTTGCTGCATGTCGCTAATGGCAGCCGCCGGCACCAGCTTGGCTCGGGTGAACCCAAACAAATCGACATAGGAAATCAGGAAATATCGGATGCCACGCTCATCCGCGATTTTCGCCAAGTCTTGCGCCATCGGAACCTCTGCTCGGGGCGTGCCGGAAAGGGCACAGTGATTGCAGGGGAATTCGACACCGGTTGAGAACACCGAGTCAAATATCAAGAAACATTTTTTACTGTCATTACACGCAAGTGCGGCATTATTGACCACCCGAAAAATGTTGAAATTGCCGAAAATGGGCGTTTTTTCAGCAAATTGCCGCCTTTTTGCATGCATGATTAGCGCTGCGGCATTTCCTATCAGGAAAAAATATTGAACTGTGTTGACGAGGTGGAAGCCGCATTGCTACGTTTGAGACCGAACAATCGGCCGGTCGCGCTCCTATCTTTTGATCAGAAAGTGAGCAGATTCGGCAGGAGGTCAATAAATGTGCGGAATCGCCGGGATATTCTTCAAAGGGGCCAACTCTAACCAAGTGCTGGGTAAGGCACTGGTCGATATGCTCGACGGCTGCCAGCACCGCGGCCCCGACTCCACCGGCTTCGCTTTATATAAAGAAGGCATCGACGGCCTCCGGCTGCGTTTCCTCGTCGAGCCGGAGGACGAGCAGGCGCCGCGCCGCATTCGCGCCGCCCTGGCCGCACAAGGCGCCCGTATCGAGCGCGAGACCCGCGAAGGTGTCAGCTTCGTGTTCGACGTGGCATTCGAAGGGGAAATCCGCCCCTTCGCCTATGCCATGGAACATGCCGCCAAGTTGGTTTCGATGGGTACCAGCCTCGACATCATCAAAGATGTTGGCTCGAGCCACGACCTCGATTCGATCTATCACGTCGGTGAAGTGCACGGCTCGCACGGCATCGGCCATGTCCGCCTGGCGACGGAATCGGACGTCAAACCGGAATCGGCACATCCCTTCTGGGCCACTGGATTTGCCGACATCGCCATCGTCCACAATGGCCAGATCACCAATTACTGGAAGATGCGCCGACGCCTCGAAGCGCGCGGCTTCGAATTTCGTACCGACAACGATAGCGAACTGATCGCGGTCTATCTCGCCGACAAGATGGCCCACGGTACGCCGCTGGAGACCGCGCTCGAAGAATCGGTCGACGATCTCGACGGCACCTTCTCGTTCCTGGTCTCCACCAAGAACGGCATCGGCTATGCGAAGGATCGCCTCGCGGCCAAACCGATGGTTATGTACGAGGACGAACAGCTCGTGGCCATCGCCTCCGAAGAAGTTTCCCTCAACAGGCTCTTTCCCGGCCGACCATTGGCCACCACCGAGCCCGCACCAGGCACTCACCGCACATGGTCACGATAGATCTTGCCGTTACCCCGGTTCGTGAAGCAAATGAAACGATGCGCGCGGCGGCTGCCCGCGGCGAAGACATCGAAATCGCCAATCCCGATGCGCGCCATCATATCGGCGTCGGCCTGATTGCACCCGTCCGCGTGAAGGTGAAGGGCTCAGCGGGCTATTTTTGCGCCGGGCTCTCGCATGGCGCCGATTTCGAAGTCGACTCCAATGTCGGCTGGGGCGTCGGCGACTCGATGTATGCGGGATCGGTCGTGGTCGGCGGTAATGCCGGTGCCATCGCCGGTGTGGCCTTGCGCGGCGGCGAAGTGGTCGTCAAAGGCAATATCGGCAGTCGCGCCGGACAAGTGATGAAGTCTGGTACCCTGCTCTGCTGCGGCAACGCCAGCTTTCTTGCCGGCTACATGATGTATGGCGGCCGCCTGATCATTCTGGGCGATTCCGGCGAGCGCGTCGGCGAAGACATGAGCGGCGGCGAAGTTTTCGTCGGTGGCAAGGTGGCAAACCTCGGTGCCGACGCCAAGTTTGCCGATATCACCGATCAGGACCTGGACGAAATCAATGCCTTCTTGCAGAAATACGACATAGTCTTTACCGGCAACTTCAAGAAGATCGTCAGCGCCGGTACCAAGCTGCACTACGGCGCCACCGAACCGATCACACGGCCGCAGCCGCATACCGTCTTCAGCGCTGAAGGCGTCTACTGGAACCCCAAAGTCACTGAAGACATCGCCGTCAAAAGCCAAATCGGGCGCTATCGCATCCGCGGCTACGGCGCGGCAAAGGCTGTACCACACTTCACTGACATCGCCTTGAAGCTCGATCCCAATCGCATCGGCGCTGGTGACCCGCTAAAGTCCGTCAACCTCGCCATGGTTTTGGGCAACCGCTTTGGGGCCAAGCCGCTCAATCTATCCATGCCGGTGCTGATCGCGCCGATGAGCTACGGCGCCCTGTCAAAATCGACCAAAATCGCACTGGGCCGCGCCTCGCGACTTTCCGGCATCGTTGAGAACACCGGCGAAGGCGGCATGCTGCCCGAAGAGCGCGCCGAAGCCGCCCAGCTGATCTTTCAGTGCCTGTCCGGCCGTCTCGGTTGGAATATCCACGACATGCTACGCGCCGACGCCCTTGAGATCTATATCTCGCAAGGCGCCAAGCCAGGCCTCGGCGGTCAGTTGATGGCCAAAAAGGTAACAAAGGAACTGGCTGCGATCCGCGGCATTCCGGCGGGCATCGATCTGCGCTCGCCATCGCGCCATCCCGACATTCTGGGTGCCGACGACCTCGTCATCAAGGTGGAGGAACTGCGCGAAGCGACCGGCTACACCAAACCGATCTCGATCAAGATGGGCGCGGGGCGTGTACGCGACGATATCAAAATCGCCTACAAGGACGGCTTCGATTTTGTGCAACTCGACGGTTTGCAGGGCTCTACCGGTGCGGCTTCCACTGAAGTCTTGGAGAATGTCGGCATTCCGACCCTCGCCGCGATCCAGGAAGCCCTCGACGGCCTGAATGATATCGGCCACAAGGGTGACATGCCGATCGTCTTAATGGGCGGCATCAAGGACGGCGTCGATGCGGTCAAGGCACTGGCGCTCGGTGCCAGTGCGGTGGCGATGGGCACGGCAGCACTAATTGCCGGCGGTTGCATCTCGTGCATGCAATGCCATGTTGGCAATTGCGTCACCGGTATCGCCACCCAGGACCCCGAACACGAAGCCCGCTATAAGCTCGACCGGCAGGCCTTGGCGATCCATCGCTTCCTCGAAGCCGTGCGCTGGCAGATCGCGGCCCTGACCGCCGCCCTTGGCCATAGCGATTTCCGGCAGTTGTCACGCGACGATCTGGTGGCATTGACCCCGGAAGCGGCAGCCATCACCGGCCTTCCGTATGATCCGGATTATCGTGGCGTGGCCGGCGAATTTCACACCAAGGTGGCATGATATGGCCGGATGCAAACCGTTTTCCGTCGATCTCTCCGCAGACCAGAGCAAGCTGCCGCACTACGTCCCGCCGCCATGCCAAGTGGCCTGTCCGATCGGCACTGATGTCGGCTCCTATGTCGGATTGATCTGGTCCGGCGACACCGAAGGGGCGCTGGAAGCCATAACCGCGACCAATCCGATGTCGGCTATTTGCGGGCGGGTGTGCGATGCGCCTTGCGAACCGGCCTGCCGGCGCGCGGCTGCGGACGGTCCGGTTGCCATTCGCGCGCTGAAGCGCTGGGTGATGGAAGCGTTAGGGCCAACTTATCTGCCCAAGCCAGTCGTGCCCGACAAGGACAAATCGGTCGCCATTGTCGGCGCTGGACCGGCAGGATTGACGGCGGCGCAGGATATCGCGCTCAGCGGTTACCACGTCGAACTCTATGAAGCTTTGCCCAAGCCTGGCGGCATGACGGTGTGGGGCATTCCCGATTTCCGCCTGCCCGCGTCGGTGGTCGAAGAAGATATTGCCCGGATCCTCAAGCGCTGCCCCGGCATCACGCTGCACACCTCAGCCACGCTCGGCGAAGCGGTGACACTCGATGAACTGACCGCGAAACACCATGCGGTATTGCTGGCGATCGGTGCCCCTGCGGGTAAGAAACTCGGTATCCCCGGCGATGCCTCAGCGTCGGTCATTGACGGCGTCAGCTTCCTCAACCGCATCAATGGCGGCGACCGGCCGATCCTGCCCAAGCATGTCGTGATCGTCGGTGGCGGCGATGTGGCGATGGATGCCTGCCGTACGGCGCGGCGCCTGCCTGGCGTCGAGAAGGTCACGGTTCTCTACCGCCGCGGTGAAAAGGAAATTCCGGCGCGCCAACATGAAATCGAAGCCGCATTGGCCGAAAGCATCGAAATCATCTACCAAGTTGCGCCCATCGCCATCGCGACCGAGGGTGAGAACCGCTTGACGCTGACCTGCCGCAAGACCGAACTCGGAGCCCCCGGCGCCGACGGACGGCGCAGCTTCGGCACCGTGGCAGGATCTGATTTCACTATTGTGGCCGGTCTGGTCATCGCCGCTGTCGGTCAGAAGACCGTCAGCGCCGAACTCGCCAAGCACGGCCTGTTGGAAAACGACCGCATCGTTACCGATGCCGCAACCATGAAAACGCGCCACGACAAAGTGTTTGCCGCAGGCGATGCCGCCTTCGGGTCTTCGACCATCGTGCAGGCCATGCATCAGGGCCATAAGGCAGCCTATTACGTGCTCGCGGCCATCGAAGGCAACCAACATCCCGTGCCATATCGCACGCCATATCGTACGCGCGCCGCAGCCCTGGCGCAGGATCCGCAATGGGAGTTGCTCGCGCCAGTCAAGCCAAAGTTCTTGGGACTGTCGGGCTTCAATGACACCGAAGCCAATTACAACAACAAGACCGCCAAAGAACAGGCTGCACGCTGCTATCGCTGCGATACCGAGACCGGTTCGGTCGATTACTCGGTAAAGACACGCGAGGCGATCTTTTCGTTGGCACGCATGGACTCGACACCTACCGATATCGCCCGTTTGACGCGCGAGCGGCTGGCTATGCGCAGTTATAGCTCGGGCGATCCGACCCCCACATTGGACGAACTCGTGTTCCTGCCTGCCAATCTGACGCGACTGGTCATTGATCCCTATCGCGAAGCCTGCAAGACCGTGACCGATTTCAGCAACGGGCTGAAAACGGCGCATCCGGTGATCGCTGGCGGGTTCGATACCGCGCCGGTGGAAATCCGCGAAGCGTTGGCGGATGCCCTGGCTGCATCGGGCGGAGCCTATCTCGGACGCACGCCCCCGGCCACGCCCAATGTTCCCTGGCTGCAAATCCTCAACGCCGGTCAACCCGCAGAACCGTCCGCGGCGGCCGTGATCTTGCGCGCCAACGTGACCGGCGCAGCGGGCGTTCCACATACGGCGACAAAAGAACAACTACGCGGCCTGATCGTAACGGCGCAAAATGCCGATGACGTCGTGCCTTTTGCGGTCGATCACGGTGTCGATCTGATTGTGCTCGACGGCACCGGCCATCTCGGCGAAGACTGGCCCGACCTCGCTGGGGCGCCCGATATTTCGCTGTTGCCGCGCACCGTGGCTATCCTGCGCAAATTGAACGCCGAGGAGGCTGTCAAGCTCATCTGGTTCGGCGGATTGCGTTCGGGAAGCGATCTGGCGAAGGTGATGGCCTTGGGCAGTACAGCCGGCATCGTAAACGTGGCAGCGGCCATTGCAGCTGGTGGCGCCATCACACCTGACGGCATGATGTTCGATGCTCCAGAACGTAAAACGAGCGCCGACCGTGTGGCGGCCTACGTCAAGGCCGTCGTCGCGGAATGCTCTATGATGGCGCGCTGCACCGGCAAGACCAACGTTCACAATCTCGAACCGGAAGATTTGCGCACCACATCCATCCGAGCGGCGCGCGCCACCGGCATCGTGATGGCAGGCATGAAACACGTCGCCTGACGTCCTTGCGGATAGGTGTGAAATGGTCCTGCGAGAGATCGCAGCCGGAATCAGCCGTTCCTGGGATAGACCATGATCGAGATCAGCTTGATAGGCAGCTTGATCAGCTCCTCGGGCCCGTGCGGCACGTCAGCGTCGAAGAACAGGCTGTCGCCAGTCGCCATGTTGTAGAGCTTGTCGGCGTGGCGATAAGTGACCTCGCCTTCCAGCAGATAGATAAATTCCTGTCCGGCGTGCTGGAAAAGCGGCAGCACGTCAGGCGTCGCCGTCAAGGTGACGAGATAAGGTTCCACCACGACCGACTTCGACATTGAATGACCGAGCAGCTGGTACTGATGGGAGGCGCGCGAACCACGCCGCTCGATCACGAGGCCGGTGCCGGACTTGACGAAGGTGGCGTCGCGTTGCTCCTCGAATTTTCGAAAGAAGGATGTCACCGGAACGTTCAAGGCGGTCGACAGCGACTGCAGGGTCGCCAGAGACGGCGAGGTCATCCCGTTCTCGATCTTCGACAACATGCCGGCCGAAAGTCCCGCTTGGCGTGCCAGATCGGCCACCGTGATGCCGAGCTTATTGCGGAATTCATAGACCTGGCGACCAATTGCAAATTCGAGTTGGTTCTTCTTGGCAGTGCCGCCATGGCCTTGCCGCTTTTCGTCTATGTTGTTTACTTGGTCCTTGGCGGACTTCGTTTCGCTCATCGGGTCAACTCGGCAGTTGGAGCGGATGGGGCGTCCATCCGGGATGAAATTTCCCGTTCGTCCCGCGGGCTGAGACCGAACTGAGCCTTGTATACACGCGAAAAGTGACTGGTGCTGACAAACCCGCATGCCACCGCCACTTCGGCGATCGACAGACTGCTCTGGCGCAACAAGGCGCGCGCCCGCCCGATGCGCACTTCGACATAACGCCGCCCAATCGTAGTCTTCAGGTGCTCGGCAAAAAGGCGTTCAAGCTGGCGCACAGTGATCCCTGCTGCGCTTGCCAGCTCCTTGCGGCTGATCGGATTTTCGAGTCGGTTCTCCATCAGCGCCAGCGTACCCAAAAGTTTGGCATTCGCCACACCAACACGTTCGCGCAACCCCATACGTTGCGAATCCTTGCCTTCACGGGGATGGGTGCGCAAATACCATTCGCTGACCGCCGCCGCCAGTTCGCGTCCGTGCGCCCGGGCGATAACCTCGATCATCATGTCAAGCGCTGCGATTCCGCCGGCGCAGGTTATGCGGTCGCGGTCGATCACGAACAGTGTGCGCTCGACCTTTAACCGCGGAAACTCTTCCACGAATGCCGGGATGTGCTCCCAATGGATAGTGCAGCGGTAGCCCTCGAGAAGACCGGCCCGCGCCAGCACGTAAGACCCACCCGACATGCCGGCGATTGGCAGCCCCCGCCGTGCCAACGTCCGCAAGACAGCAAATGTCGGGGCGTCGTCAAACAACGACGGATTGCCGCCGGCGCAAACAAATAGGCCATCGAGTTCGACACCGTCGCTAAGACGGGCATCGGCCTCAAAGGAAATGCCGTTGGAGGCCGAGAGCGGCGCGCCATCGAACGACAAATGCTGCCATTCATAAAGCGTACGGCCAGCCAAAGCGTTGGCAGCCCGGAGCGGTTCAACTGCCGTAGCGTAAGACATCAATGGAAAGCCAGGCAAAAGCAGGAAACCAAATCGCACAACCGGTTCTGCCGTTTTTTGCGGCACAGACTGTTTTGCCTGCTTTTTTGTCACTATGTCGTTCTCCGGCGCTTAAACGTCGCTTTCGGGCAAGATAGCAGGGGGCCGTTTCGCGGACCATAGGGCTGCAAAGAACATGTTGCCCCATATGCGATATTCGGTTTTCAAAGTTCTACGGGACGGGCTGACGTCCAACCGCCATCTGCAACCGGCGTGGCGCGATGCCGTCCCCAAACCACATTACGACATCGTAATCGTTGGCGGCGGCGGTCACGGCATGGCCACGGCGTATTATCTCGCCAAGGTGCACGGCCTCACCAATATTGCCGTTGTAGAAAAGGGCTGGATCGGCGGCGGCAATGCCGGCCGAAACACCACCATCATCCGCTCCAACTATCTGCTGGCCGCCAACGAACCGTTCTACGAATGGTCGATGAAGTTGTGGGAAGGGCTCGAACAGGAGCTTAACTACAACGTGATGGTCAGCCAAAGTGGCATCATCAACCTCATCCACAGCGATGCCCAGCGCGACGCCTATGTCCGACGCGGCAATGCCATGATCTTGAACGGTGCGGGCGCAAAACTCCTCAGCCGCGAGGACGTGCGCGAACACCTGCCCTTTCTCGATTTCGACAATGGACGTTTTCCCATCAAAGGCGGGCTGCAGCAGCCGCGCGCGGGCACTGCGCGTCATGATGCGGTGGTTTGGGGTTATGCACGCGCCGCCAGCGCGCTCGGCGTCGACATCATCCAGAATTGCGAGGTGGTCGACTTCCTTTTCCAGGATGGACGCATCGCTGGCGTGAAGACCACCCGCGGCGATATCAAGGCCGACAAGACGGCGTTGGCAGTTGCAGGCAACACTTCGCGCCTGACGTCCAAATTGGGATTCCGTCTGCCGATCGAAAGTTACGTGCTGCAGGCCTTCATCTCGGAAGGTTTAAAGCCGTTTATCCACGGTGCTTTCACATTCGGCGCAGGGCACTTCTATTGCAGCCAGTCCGACAAGGGCGAACTCGTATTCGGTGGCGATATCGACGGCTACAATTCCTACGCCCAGCGCGGAAACCTGCCCGTGGTGGAGGATGTGTTCGAAGGCGGCGCAGCGTTGATCCCCTTCTTGCCGCGCTTACGCTATTTGCGGCAATGGGCCGGCATTTGCGACATGAGTATGGACGGCTCGCCGATCATGTGTGTTGGGCCGGTGCCAGGGCTCTATCTCAACGCCGCATGGAATTACGGCGGGTTCAAAGCAACGCCCGCATCGGGCTGGTGTTTCGCCCATACGATTGCGCGTGACGAGGCGCATCCGTTGAACAAAAACTTCCGGATAGACCGCTTCCGCACCGGCCACCTCATCGATGAAAAAGGAGTCGGCGCACAGCCGAATCTGCACTGATGCTAATCGATTGTCCTTATTGCGGCGCACGCGACAGCCACGAATTCACCTATCGCGGCGATGCCACCGGCACAAGACCGGACCCCGCGGCGGAAAACGCCGGCGAAGCCTTTCACGATTACGTCTATCTCCGCGACAACCCAGCGGGTGACCATCTTGGATGGTGGTACCACGGGGCCGGATGCCGCCAATGGCTGAAAGTTTCACGTAACACGCTGACCCACGCCATCAATGCCGTACGCCTCGCCCGCGACGAGGTGAAATCATGAGCCGGCTTGCACACGGGGGATTGATCGACCGTTCCCGCCCGCTCGCATTCAAATTTGCCGGCAAATCCTATGCCGGATATGCAGGTGATACGCTCGCCTCGGCCCTCATCGCCAACGACGTAAAGATTGTCGGCCGTTCGTTCAAATATCACCGCCCACGCGGTATCATGACGGCGGGCTCGGAGGAGCCGAACGCGCTTGTGGCCTTGCGGTCCGGTGCCCGGCACGAGCCGAACACGCGTGCCACGATGGTCGAACTGTTCGACGGTCTGGAAGCGTTCGGCCAAAACGCCTTTCCGTCGCTCGGTTTCGACGCGATGGCCGTAAACCAGCTGTTGTCACGCTTCATCGGCGCCGGCTTCTACTACAAAACATTCATGTGGCCGAAGGCGTTCTGGGAACTGCTGTACGAGCCGGTGGTACGCAATTCTGCCGGCATCGGCATTGCGGGCGCCGAGCCCGACCCGGATCACTATGAGAAAGTCACCGCTTATTGCGACGTTCTGGTGATTGGTGCGGGTGCGGCGGGTCTCACGGCCGCGCTGACAGCAGCACGTGCCGGTGCGCGCGTCATCATCGCCGATGAAGATCATCTTCCTGGCGGACGCCTCAACAGCGAAAACGTGGTGATCGGTGGCCATGATGGTGCGCAGTACGCCAAAGCCGCGATTGCCGAACTTTCCAGCCTGCCCAAAGTGCGCGTCCTGACGCGCACGACGGTCTTCGGCATCTACGACGACACCTACGCGGCCGTTGAACGGGTCGGCGACCACTTAGCGGTGCCCGAAGCCTTCAAGCCGCGGCAAAAGCTGTGGCGCATCATTCCCAAGCGTACCATCTTGGCAGCCGGTGCCATCAGCCAGCCGATTGTGTTCCCGGGCAACGACCGCCCGGGTGTGATGCTGGCCCAAGGCCTCCAAACCTATATCAACCGCTACGCCGTGACGCCGGGACAGCATGTAGCATTCTTCGCTAGCAACGATGCGGCGTGGACGGTCGCTTTCGAAGCTGCCAAAGCAGGTATCGACGTTGCCGCCATCATCGATCCGAGACCAGAGATCCGCGCAGACCTCGCTGCGGAAGCAAAAGTGCGCGGCCTGCGTACACTTCTCGGTGCCGTCGTCGAACAGGCGCACGGCTCAACGCTGAAGGCTATCAGTGTTCGCGGGTCACAAGGCACTGAGCGTATCGCCGTCGATGCGTTGGCGGTTTCGGGCGGACATTCGCCGAATATTCAGCTCGCCTGTCATCATCGCGGACGTCCCGATTGGAATGAAGTCAAGGGCGCGTTGCTTGTCTCCGAACCGCCGCCCGGCATGGCCATCGCCGGAGCGGCTGCGGGCCACTTCGCCATCTCGGCCTGTGTCGCGAGCGGTGTCGAGACCGGTACCAAGGCAGCGGTAGATTGCGGCTATAGCGTCGCGAAAGCGCCGGTGCTGGCGTGCAGTGGCCATTCGGCTGACGGCAGCGCCTTTTTCCATGTCAAAACGCAGAAAGGCTTCGCCTTCGTCGACCTGCAAACTGATGTGACCGTGAAGGACATCAACATCGCTGTTCGCGAGGGCTTTCGTTCGGTCGAACATCTAAAGCGTTATACGGCGCTTGGCATGGGCGCCGACCAGGGCAAGCTGTCGAATTTGAACGGGCTTGCCATCCTGGCCGAGAAGACCGGACGTACAATCCAGGACACCGGCACAACCATTTACCGCCCACCCTATACGTCGGTGTCGTTCGGCGCCCTGGTCGGCCATCACCGCGGCAAGGATTTCCGACCGACACGTCTGACGCCGACCCACTTCTGGGCAAAGAAACTGGGAGCAAAATTCACTGAGACCGGCGCGTGGCTGCGCGCCCAGTACTTTCCCAAGCCGGGCGAAATCGACTGGCTTCAGACCGTACAGCGCGAAGTGAAAGCCGTACGTTCGTCCGCCGGCATGATCGATGTCTCTACGTTCGGCAAAATCGATCTGCAGGGCCCGGATGTTGGCCAGTTCCTCGATCGCGTCTATGTCAACACGTTCTCTACCCTGCCGGTCGGTAAGGCACGCTACGGCGTGATGCTGCGCGAAGACGGGATGGTGATGGATGACGGCACCACGGCCCGGCTCTCCGACGCCCAATGGGTGATGACCACGACAACGGTCAATGCTGTAAAGGTGTTCTCGCATCTGGAATACTGCTTGCAGGTTCTGTGGCCCGATCTCGATGTGCGGATGGCCTCGATCTCTGAACAATGGGCGCAGATCGCGCTGGCAGGCCCCAATGCCCGCAAGATCCTTCAAAAAATCGCCGACGAGCCTGGCCGCGTGGAAAATGCCGCGCTGCCGGTGATGGGCGCGACCCAAACTAGTGTGATGGGCGGCATCAAAGCCCGCATTTTCCGGCTCTCCTTCTCCGGCGAACTCGGCTACGAAGTTGCGGTGCCGGCGCGCTACGGCGAAAAACTGGCCGAGGCCCTGGTGGCTGCCGGCGAACAATTTGGCATCACACCCTACGGTACCGAAGCCCTCGCCATGATGCGCATCGAGAAGGGACATGTCTCCGGCCCAGAGCTGAACGGCCAGACCACAGTCACCGATATCGGTCTGGGCAAAATGGCGTCAAAGAAGAAGGATTATATCGGCCGCACGCTTGCCGAACGTCCCGGCTTGGTCGACGAAAACCGCTTGGGGTTTGTCGGCATCATGCCGGTCAACAAAAAGAACGTGGTGCGCGCCGGAATCCATCTGCTACCGCTCGGCGCACCGGCAACGGTCGAAAATGATCTTGGCTATATTTCGTCGGCAACCCAATCAGCGACACTGGGCCATGCGGTGGGCGTCGGCTTTTTGAAAGGCGGCCCGAAACGTATCGGCGAGCGCCTGCGCGCCTTCGATCCCTTACGCGGCGGCGACTTTGAAGTCGAAATCTGCTCGCCCCATTTCTACGACCCGCAAGGAGACCGCGTGCGTGTCTGACATTCTCGCCAACCTGCAACCTGACGAACCGCTGGAGCCCGGCTGCTACGGCCGCGAAGGCGTACCCGGCGTTACGGTCAAAACCGTCGATCTCGCTCTTGCATCGTTGATCGCCGGACGCAATGCCGTTGCACCGCTTTCGGATGCCATTAAGGCAGGCCTCGGCGTTCCGCTGCCGCAAGGCCCCCAATTTGCGGTCGCTGGCGGCGTCGCACTGATCGGCACAGGGCCGGGGCGTTGGATCGTCGTGGCAGAGGAACAGTCCGCAAAAGCCCTGTTGGAACACTTAGAAACACTGGCCGGATCGTTTGGCTCCGCCACCGATCAGAGCGATGCCTCGATTTTGTTCGAAATCGCGGGTCCAAGTGTCCGCGATACGCTGATGAAGATGCTGCTGATCGATATCGATCCAGCGTCCTTCAAGCCCGGTAGTGCCGCGACGACGCAAGCCGCTTTGATCGGCACAACATTCTGGCAGATCGACGACAAGCCGACCTACCGCTTTCTGGTGGCGCGTAGCTATGCGGTTGCCTTTGTCCGCGCACTGGCCGTCAGTGCCGCCGAATTCGGCTTTGAACTCGCCTAAATCTTGACGGAGATTGCACCATGACGGCGTCGATTATCGACGGCAAAGCGCATGCGACTGCGCTGCGTGCGAAGCTCATCGCCAAAACGGTTGACCTGAAAGCGGAATACGGCATCGTGCCTGGCTTGGCTACGGTCCTTGTCGGTGATGACCCGGCCAGTGAGGTCTATGTTCGCAACAAGAACAAGACTGCGGAAGCCTTGGGCTTCAAATCCGTCCATCACCACCTGGCCAGCACCGCCAGCGAAGCCGAGGTGGTGTCGCTGGTCAAGACGCTTAACGCCGAGCCCAGCGTGCACGGCATTCTGGTACAGCTACCGCTGCCAAAACATATCCGCGAAGAATCGGTGCTCGATGCTCTCGATCCGGCCAAAGATGTCGACGCGCTAACGCCTATCAATGCAGGACTTCTGCTCTCCGGCCGGGCGCACCTGGTATCCTGCACGCCGATGGGCGTGATGATCCTGTTACGCGAGACATTGGGTGACATTGGGGGCGCGGAAGCGCTGGTAATCGGCCGTTCGCTACTATTCGGCAAACCAGCGGCGCAACTGCTGTTGGCGGCCAATGCCACCGTGACCATGGCCCATTCACGTAGCCGAGACTTGCCTTTGCTATGCCGTCGGGCCGATATTATCGTGGCCGCAATCGGCAAGCCTGAGTTCGTGCGCGGCAATTGGGTCAAACCTGGAGCCTGCGTGATCGACGTTGGTATCAACCGAATTGTAGACGCGAGCGGCCATTCCCGACTGGTGGGAGACGTGGCCTATGCGGAAACGGCCGAAGTGGCGGGCCACATTACGCCAGTGCCTGGCGGGGTCGGCGCCATGACCATCATCTGCTTGATGCGCAATACTCTGATTGCTGCAGCAATGCAGCACGCAGTTCCCTTACCGGTGGTGTAGATGGTGGATTTGTGCGGCTGGAAGGGTGCAGCAGAGCCCCAACGCATCATTCTCGACGGCTACTATGCGCGGCTGGAGCCATTCCATATCGCCAACCACGAAGACGATCTGTTCGCGGCGTCAACCGCGCCTGGTGCCGAGGACCGCTTCAAATATCTCTTCGACTATGCACCTCACGACCGGGACACATTTCACGGCTGGATGGTGAAGTCCTGCGCCACCGTGGATCCGCTTTACTTTGCCGTGATCGACAAACGTACCGGCTGTGCTGGGGGCCGCCAAGCCTTGATGCGCATCGTCCCTGCACATGGCGTGATCGAGATCGGCAGCATTCTCTGGGGCCCAGCGATCGCCCGGACACGCGTTGCCACCGAGGCTCTGTACCTCTTTGCGGAATACGTCTTCGAGAGGCTCGGCTATCGCCGTTTCGAATGGAAGTGCAATGCCCTCAACGCTGCGTCACGCAACGCCGCACTGCGCTTCGGCTTTCGCTACGAAGGCATCTTCCGCCAGCACATGGTGGTGAAGGGCCTGAGCCGCGACACGGCTTGGTTTGCCATGACCGACGCCGATTGGCCATCACGCAAGGCGGCCTATCTCGCGTGGCTCGCGCCTGCGAATTTTGATGATACCGGCACGCAGAAGTCTAGGCTCGACACCACACACGATCCGCATTGGTGACGGATGCCACGTGCCAGCGCGCTTTTTTTGCCGCGCGCTCGCACGTGGAGTTCAGACGCTGACCTATATTCCGGCGCTTAGACGCACTCTAACAGCAATAGGTGTTCGCCCTAATCGGATAGGCACGGAAGAAAGCATGCAAGCCTCGCGCGAACTTACGCTACGCGGTATTCATACAGTTCGATACCAAACGGTGCCACCGCAAGCGCCTTGGCAGAAGCATTGAATGTCGCCTCCGTAATGGTGACCTCCGGAGCTTTGCCGACTTGGTTCTGGGCATCGAGGCTGGTACCAATCAGTTTCCAGCACCGTCCTTTTGCCGCTGCGTTGAAGTTCGACAAGTTTAGCTCAAGCGTCTGCGCCGTATCGGTTGCGTTGACGACGGCCACAATCAGTGCCTTCTTGTCGGTGGTCAGCGCCGCCGAAACGTCGAGTGGCCAAGTTGGGCTGCCGGTGTTGACCTTCGGCTGATCGCCGCCGACCGGATATTTCGGCAGAGGGACCGGCGAGTTGCCCGTCACGGCCACTGGGATCTTGCCGAAGTGCTTGTTGTAGAGCTGGAAAACGCGGCCCGACCCACTGATCACCGACTGGGTACGGTTGTAGTCTAGCCACGACATGCCCATCGTGTAGCCTGCCATATCAATGAAATCGGTGTGGCGGAAAAACTCGTGGAACGTCCGCGCGATGCCGAGGGCACCTTTATAGTCCTGCTTGAAGTGATAGGCCCACTCGTCGAAGAAGACCTTCACCTTGCCTTCGTTGAGCTTGGGGAAGCGCTTCTTATACTCTTCCCAGCAATCCGCCATAGTCGCAACGCGGTTGGCCGGGGCCGCGGCCCATTCCATCAACGTCTGCTGGATGTCCTCGTTCTTGCCGGTCGAGAAGTTGAAGTGCTTGAACTCCGGCTGATAGGCATGCGTCGCTAGAGCGTCGAACTTGCCCCAAGAATCCTTCAACATGCCGCCGGCCCAATCGCGTTCCGAGCCGTATTCGACCAGACGGCTGCCGGAATCAATCATCATGCCCTGCCCCGTCGTCATCTCATCGACGAAACCGCCCGGAACGATGAGGTAGATCGACGGATCGACCTTGCGCATCGCATCGGCAAACATGTTGTGCTTGATCGTGTACTGTTCCAGCGCCATGTGGCCCATCTGCCAATGGCCGTACATCTCGTTTCCAACGTTCCAATAGTGGACCTTGTAGGGCTTCGTATGGCCGTTGGCCGCGCGCTTGGCGCCCCATTCCGTGGTCGACGTACCGTTGACGTATTCGACCAATTCGGCGCCGGACCGCGGTTCACCGAATCCAGTGTTGATGCACCAATACGGTTCGACGCCGAGAATATCCTGGCACATCTGCAAGAGTTCATCCACACCCACGTCGTTGGACTGCGGAGACTTCCAATGGGCGTCGGGGATCGGCGGACGCTTGTCGGGGTCGCCGATACCGTTCTTCCAGTCGTAGGCCGAGATGAAATTGCCGCCCGGCATCCGCAGGATCTTGCAATCCATTTCCTTCATCAGGGCCATGGTATCCGCACGGAAGCCCTTGATGTTGTCGGCGGGCATCAACGAGACGGCGCCGACCTTAAAGGTGCCGGTGCCCTTACCGGTGATTTCGAGTCGGCCGTTGGTCGTGGCGGCCTTGCTAGTGAATTTGAGCTGAACCTTCGTCCAAGCGGTTCCGGCCGCCAGCTTGACAGTCTGCCGGTTGCCCGAGCCCTTGCCCCAGATCAGGGTTGCGGAGACTTCAGCGCCAGGATCCGCAGCGATGACGATGCGGCCCGTGTAGTTCTTCTTGGCGAGTTCCAAGCCAGACTGGGCAAAACCGCGCAGGCTCGAGCCAGCCAGATGAACGACGGGGCTCTGCTCGCCCACATACGGAGCGGTCTTGTCCATCGTGACGTCCGAATCCGGACCGATCGGAGACCACTTACCGCCGCCCATCATCATCCGGGGCATGCGGCGGCCCGGCGGTTGCGGCAACGGCGTGGAGTCGACCGCATAGTAGAACTTCCGATCGTCGAGAACCTCGCTCCAAAGACTATAATTGATGAGGTTGCCGATATGCTCGATGAAGCCGCCATATATGAAGTCGGCAATCGGGTGGCCAGTTTTGGCGATATCGATGCCCGCCGAAATTGCAGTCGTAGCCGCCGTCGCCGCGTGAAGCGGCAGCGCCGTCGCCATTCCCAAAGCTACGCCAGTCCTGAGTGCGCCACGGCGCGAAAGCAGTGTGTTCTTATCGCTCATTTTATCTCCTCCTGGAATATACCGCATGCCGTCCCGCCTACCCGAGAGAGGGCCGCGGATTTCATGAATTATTCGGGAATTTTGATGGAATGGGCCGCAGAGAAGCCCGCCGATTGATGGGCAACGCCACCATCCGGCTGCCCCGAACCGACACTCACCGTGTAATGCCCTGGAAACATCTGGCGAATGCCAGCCGCATCCACAAAGCTGAGATCTCGCGGCGATAGTTCAAACGTCACCTTGCGACGTTCTCCCGCCTTCAACATGACGCGTTTAAAGCCGCGCAGTGCCAGCCGTGGGGCACCCTCGAAAGCCGGCGGGGTGAGATAGAGCTCTGCCACTTCCTCTCCGTCGCGCCTGCCCAAATTGGCGATCTCGGTGGTAACGCGAAGACCTTTATCGGATGTGCCGTCGACTGGATCGATCGTGAGCGGGGCATAGGAAAACGTCGTGTAGCTGAGGCCATATCCGAACGGATAGACGGGCGTTCCGGTGAAGTAGCGATAGGTGCGCCCCTTCATCGAATAATCGTCGAACGGCGGCAAATCCGCGACCGAATTGTAGAAAGTGAGCGGCAGCCGCCCGGCAGGGTTGGTTTTGCCTGACAGCACATTGGCGATCGCGAGGCCGCCCGCCTGACCCGAATACCACGCCTCGACGATGGCCGACGCGTTGTTTTTTGCCCATTGCAGCGCAACGGGGCTGCCGTTCATCACGACGACGACGAGCGGCTTGCCCGTCGCTTTGGCTTGTTCCAGCAGTGCGCGCTGATCGGCGGGTAGTTCCAGCGAGGTCTTATCACCGCCGGAGAAACCTTCCACATGAACAGGCATCTCCTCGCCCTCCAGATCGGAGCTGAGGCCGACCACGGCGACAATCACGTCCGACTTTGCCGCGGCGATCTTCAGCGCAGCATCGGGCTTTTCTGACACCAGCTGCCACTTCAGATCGATACTTGAAAGTCCATGCGCTTCAGTAACGACACGCAATTTGTAGTGCTTGCCCTTGACCAGTTTGAGGTCGGTCATTTTCGGCATGCCGCCCCATTGCGGATGCTCCAAACTGGTTACGTCCTTGTCGTCAATCGTCACGGACCCCATGAAGCCCGTCAGGCCGATGCGATAGGTGCCAGATTCCGGTGGAACCAGGAATCCCGTCCACACGACGCGATGGTTATCGACAACCCGGGCGAGTTCGTTGCCACGGGCCGCAATACCAGTCTCGATGCGCGTCACGACGGGCTTGGCGGTGTATTTGAAGGCCTTCATGCGTTCAGCTTCGGCCTTTGCCCGCTCCCCGCCAGGCACATTTGTGACCGGGGGCGGAACATCGGTAGCATTGAAGTACTCGGCGCGCAGTCCGGGCTTGCCGTCCGGCGTCAACAACGCGGTCACCGGGACCGAGTCGCCGTCGGTCAAGGAAGGCCCGAAGGGAACACGGGTGATCTTGGCGCCAGGCAATACCTTCTTGAGGCCTTCCAGAACGGAAACCGGTGGCGCCGACTGCATCGACGAATAATTGCCGCGCAACACATGGGTGGAGTCGGCAAGCGGGCCGACGACGGCGATCTTCACACCCGGCTTAAGCGGTAAAAGACCGTCATTCTTGAGCAACACGATGCTCTTTTCCGCCGCTTCAAGCGCCACAGCACTGTGCTGGGGCGTGATAAGCGGTAGGGCCGGAGCCTTGACCGTCTTCAGGCCCGCCAGATCGCCATTGCGCAAGCGCGCCGCGAACAACCGCACCAAAGCGCGATCGATATCTTCCATGGAAATAAGGCCACGCTGCAGTGCCTCCTTATAGCGATCAGACGCCACGGTGCCGTTGTCGCCCAAGGTGTCGCCATTGCATTCATTGTCGACGCCCATTTTCAGCGCCGCTGCCACGGCAGCCGCCTGATCGGGAACGTATTTGTGATTGTCGGCGATATCCTTCACCGCATCGCAATCCGAAACGACGTAACCGTTGAAGCCCCAGGCACCACGCAGCCGCTGTTTCAACAGCAAATCGCTGGCACAAGCCGGCTGGCCATCAACCCGGTTGTAGGCGCACATGATCGAGCCGGCATGACCTTCCACAATGGCCGCACGAAAGGCAGGCAAATAAGTATCCTCGATGTCATGCAGGGAAGCATCGACATTGGCGAAATGGCGCGTCGATTCTGGACCACTGTGCACCGCGTAGTGTTTTGGCGTGGCGATCACATCGGGAAGGTCCGGATTCGATCCCTGCATGCCTGTGACGTAGGCAACACCCAGGCGCGCGGTCAGGTAAGGGTCTTCACCGTAGGTCTCCTGCCCTCGTCCCCAACGGGGATCGCGGAAGAGATTGATATTGGGCGACCAAGTGTCGAGACCCGTTCCGATACGGCCCAAATGGCCGGTCCTGCGTGCCAGGGCGTGCAAGCCCCGGTTCTCGGTGCTAATGACCGCGGCAACCTCATGGGCCAGCCCTTCATCGAAGGTCGCTGCTAATCCGACCGGCTCGGGGAAATTTGTTGTGGGTACGGTACCCATCGCCCCATGCAATGACTCCGTCCACCAGTTGTAGGCGGGGATGCCCAAACGCGGAATAGCTGGGGCGACATTGACGAGCTGCGGGAACTTTTCATCAGGCGTCAGTTTGGCGACGATTGCGGCCGCCTTCGCGTCGGCCACCTCACGCACGTGCCCCGAGGGCGACGCCGTTGCAGGGCCATTTGCGGCGGCGGCCGTCGCACTCGAAACTAAAAACGTGCTGAGGAGCAGTATCGCCGAGAGAGTCAGACGCCCCATGGGTAGTTCCTCGCTGTCTTGGTTGTGAAGTGGGCTGATCTATGGCGCTAATTATACCGGTGCCCGGCCGGTGGCGCTCTTCATTTTTCCGTCATCGCATCAGGAAAAAACTGCGGATCGGTGGCCGAAGCCACCGATCCGCGTCAGGGGAGAGCCTAACTGTTACAGCTTGAAGTGCACGCCGGCCGTGAAGCTACGGCCGATAGTCACAACGTCGAGGACCTGATCACTGAAGCGGCCACGAGTGCTGTAGCCCACATCCATCAGGTTGTTCGCCTCGAAGTACACGTTGATGTTGTCGGTGAGGTCATAGCTGGTGCTGGCGTCGAGGGTCCACACGCCATTCACGAACACCGGTTCCGAGCCAAACTGCGTGCCGGAGCTCTGGCCCTGGCCGAAGTTGTTAAGATAGGTGTCGCGCCAGTTGGCGGCAAAGCGGATTTCGAAGCCGCCTTTGTCATAGAAGGCAACGAAGTTCGCCGAGTCAGCCAAGCCGGTCATGGCAAAGCCGTTGGTGGTCAGATCCAACGGGTTATACGGCTTGTCGGACTGCACGATTGTGCCGTTCAACTGATAGCCGAAACCCGAGTCGCCGAACATATGCTGCCACGCAAGTTCGAGGCCGTAGATATTGGCGGTCGGACCGTTCTTTGGTTGCGTCAGGGTGAACACTGCCCCCGTACTCGTGTTCGGATCGATCACGCTGTCCAAAACCAAAGTGGAGGTGCCGGTAACGACAAAGTTGCTCACACTCTTGAGGAAGACACTGCCGGACAAATACGAGTTCGGCGCGTAATACCATTCCGCCCCGAAGTCGACGTTGTCGGACAGGAACGGCAGTTCACCCGGGTTGCCGCCGGTGACACCGAGCGCGCCCTTGCGGCCGCCCCAACCACTCTTGTTCGGCTTCAGATCGCTCAAGTTCGGACGGGTCATCGTACGCGACACGTCCAAACGCAGCTGGAAGTCGTCGCTGGCTTGCAGAACCAAATCGAGGTTCGGCAGGAGGTACTGATAAGAACTGCTCTCCGACGTATTTACGGCGGTGCCCATGGTATACGAATAGGCAGTCGGATCGCCCGACATAACCGTTAAGCCGATCAACGGTTGGTCGATACCGGTCGTTTTCACGCTGGTATATTCATAGCGGACGCCCGCATTGACCTTCAGCGGCATACCCGCAAACTTGGTCTCGGTCGCCACGCTCGTGAACAAAGAATAGCTGTCTTCGAAGACCTGTTGGAACGAACCCGACGAGAACGAGATGATCTTGTTCGGCTCCATGCCGGTGTAAGTCGTCGTGCCGTTGGACAGGCAGCAATTCCAGTTGAAGCCGGCGATATAGCCCGCGGTACCGGGAGTACCCGAAGTCGGAACGCCGAGACTGTTGAGGTAAGCCCAGACATCTTTCTGCGAGAACTTAAGCAGATACGGGATCGCATTGGACGAATCCCAACCAGTAACTGACCCGAGATAAACCTTGCCGGTGAAGAGACTCGACGGCAGATGAACGCCGGTGCTATTGCCCGAATCCGGACCGTAGCCTGACCATGCCTGCCAACGGCTGTTTTCCCACGGGCCGTAGTAGCTCATGTGGTAATGATCGGCGACGTAGCTGCCACCAAACTTGACGGTCAGATTGTCTTCCTTCCAATCGCCTTCGAACTTGACTTGGTTGACCGCATTGCGGTTGCGCTGAGCCGACGCCGTCGTGACGTGCGAGCCCATGATCGAAACGTCCGCGAACCGCGACGCATCGCCGTCCGGGCCATAGTTCTTGTAGTACGGCAGCGACTTGCCGCCGGGCTGGATGACTTCGAAGGTCGTGCTGTTGGTACCGCCGGTGGACGAGCCGTAGCCGATGTCCGCGGCTGCGCTGCCGACGTGGTCGCCCGGGTTGAGCGACGACAGGGATTGATCAAAGTCGAATATCAGCGAGAGGTGATTGCTGACTTCATACTTGACATTGATGCCGACATCGTAGGTCTGCTGGAGGCCCCAAGTCGAGTTGTCGTCGAAGTCGGTTGGCGCGTAACGCGTGAAATCGATGACCGTACCGTTCGACGACGTCTTGACGTTGCGCATTTCATCGCCGTTGTTCCAGATAGCGAAGGCATACTGGTTCTCGTAAATGAAATCGCGCGCGTAGTTGGCGTCCACCGTGACCAGCAACTTCTCCGAAGGCTGGAATTGGACCGCAACGCGAGCGTTCTTGCGCTCTTCGGTGATCTGATTGTAGTCGTAACTCAAGTCCTGGGTGAACCAAATGGCCTTGGTGAGGTCTTTATCCACCATCTGCGCCGAAGTGCAGGTTGAGGTGTACTGGCACGAATAGATGTGCTGGCCGATCCAGCCCCAGTTGCTGACCTGGGTTTGCGTGGTGGTCAGCTTGGTGAAGGCGCCGGCAAGCAGGAGGCCAACCTTGCCACCCGCGAAGGTGTCGCTGAACAGGAAGTTGCCGTTCGGCGTGAAGCGGCCGTCATTCGGCGCGTACTTCGTGGAGACCGATGCCGCCAGCGTGAGCCCGTCCTTGTCGAACGGATTCGGGTATTTAACATTAATCGTAGCACCGATGGCCCCTGCGGACAGCGTGGCATCCGGAGACTTATAGACTTCGAGGGCCGAGACCATATCGGCCGACAGACCGCTGAAGTCGAAGGCACGGCCGCCAGTGGCCGAAGGAATCCTGCGGCCGTTGAACAGCGTTTCGTTGAACGTCGGACCCATGCCGCGCACGGTGACTTCCGTTGCTTCGCCAGTCGTCGTGGGGCCCATATTCGCCGCTGCTGCGCGGGTGACCGTCACACCTGGAATACGCATCAGAGCGGCGGCTAGGTTCGAATCTGGGAACTTGCCGATGTCTTCCATCGAGATGGCATCGACCACTCCGGCCGCGTCACGCTTAAGGTCCAAACTGCGCTGCAACGATCCACGAATGCCCGTAACGATGATGGTTTCCATCGGTTGGGCTTCCTGCGCCATTGCAGGCAAGACAAAAGCGACGAGGCCTACGCTGCCGAGAAGCGCTGCACGCAACCCGTTTGCGTTTTTTAATGTCATTCTTATTCCCTCCCATTTTGATTGATTTCGCAGATCAGCCGTCCGCGTAGCTTCGCTGTTGAAACAGCGTCCGCACCAAACCTTTTGCCCCGGAACTCGCGGTCATCCGCCCACTGAACATGAAGCCAACCCCCGAGATTTCCGTCGCTTTGGTCGATCCGACCTTTGCGTCACGGCCGAGCTGGAGGCGATGCAACACTAAGACTTCATATAGTTGTATCGCCCACAGATGGCGTTTCTATACGAGTAGATAACGCTATCAACGCCAACGATACGGATGAGATGCGTTACTGTCTAATAAATAGAG
>WSSedL1CaDRAFT_10000594_pt1 | contig 24860 bp, 16 predicted proteins | sample WetSurSL1Cattail_FD_9464 | JGI IMG/M metagenome (IMG submission 9464)
ACCTATACCTTTATAAATAAAAAAACAAAGAATTCCCTCGTGATTTTTTATTGGGTATTCCTTGTATCAGATTTGTCTTATAGAATAATTCCTAATTGACGGTACAAAGATATATGTTTTAAAACATAAAAATGCCACTTTTTGGGTTAAATCTTTGATTTTTCTTCAAAATAGCTGTTTTGCTATATTACTGAATGAAGGCTTATATGTGTAGATACTATCGGGTGTCAGGGCTATAAGTTATTTGTGTGTAGTAAGGTAAGGCGGGATTTTGAGGGCTTTTTTCATTGAAAATGACTGATCGGCCTTTTATCGTTGCGGAGTAATAATTTTGTAATATCTTTTGAAGTGTACTAAAGTATTTCTTGTTTGTTTGATTTTAAAGATCTTATTTGTGTGAATTTTTGAATCCAGGTGCTTTAGAAACGTGGCTGTATCAAAAGCACGCAAATAATGCAAACAACACAAATTTTCGCAAATAAGATTTGTAAACCAAAATGTTAAGTAGAACAAACAATTAAATGTCGTATATTCATTTGTGACAATTCATATTCCCACAAATTAATTCGAGAAATAATTTGTGGGAATTCGTGCAATTAGCTTCGCTGACCGTTGGCTCGTGGCTTTAAATAATCATTAAACCACGAATTGCACAAATTTACACGAAAGTGGAAGAATTAAGAAATACGACATTATATAGTTTCCATTACTTATTTGTTGAATTCCAATTTGATAAGATTGCGTTGATTTGCGCATTTTGCGTTATTTACGTGCTAAAAAGACTTTTGAAACAGTCTCGTTCAACATCATTTAAATATCTATACCATTCACGCGCTTACTCTTCCTTCCATACTTGCAGAGGTAGGTTGATGAAGGTGGTAGACACCGGTATTAATTCGCCGCTGTGCAGCAGTTTCAGGTATTTTTTCATCTTACGGCTTTGTTGTAGATCGATATAACGAGTGTTGACGATATGCGATTTGCTACAACGAACTAAATTAGGTATACCGGCAAGGTATTTTTCAAACTCTTTCAGTGGAAATCTGACAATATCTTTTTTTAGCTCTCCGTTTATAAACAGGTGAATGCAGCTATTGTTTCTGTCTGAGTCAATATACATAATTTGCTCCAGATCTATATTTTTCAACACATTAGGTAGTGTTTCCATGGGCGCTTCTTCCGGTTGATCGCAAGCAGTTTCTGTTTCCGGCAGAACTGTTTCTTCCTCCTGACTGCTTGTCACAGGAATTAATTCCGGTTCGGGTTCCGTGCTGCAAATTTCGCTAACCGCTGTTTCGGGCTCTGCTTTTTCTTCGGGTGTTTTGCTTTTGAAAAGATGAACACTCCACATAATGGCTGCCGAAAGGGCTTTGGGAAGCAGGGCATAGGTAAATGTTTCAAATTCGACACGCAGCCAGGAGCGAACATCCTGATCAACCTCTTCGAGCAGAAAGGCAGTATACAGCCAGTTGAACAGTCCGAGAAAGATAATAAATATCAGAAATGTCTGTATGTCACGTCCAAGTGTCCAGTTTGCTGGCGAAAAATAGCTTGTAAAGTGGACGGGGACTGAGTCGAAGGTAACGAAGTAGCTGGCAAAAAAGATCACAGAAAAACCCATGAGCGGAAGCAGTTTTTCGGTGTGATGCCAGGTGTTGATGCCGTATGGTTGCTGAATATATAAGAAAAACGGTAGGAGCAGGGTTAAAGTCAGTATGTAGTAACGCCCTATTATTTGACGGGCTGGCATAGTAAACGGCCTGTTGAGAAGGCCTTGCATACGGTTAACTATAAGCATGGCAGATTACAGATAAAAGGTTAGTATTCAGGTGTAATTTAATTTTATAAAGTATCAGGTTAAATGACTTGAAATGATTGTTTTTGCGTTAACCGGTAAAACAGCTCTGTGCCGGAGCTGCCTATCGATTTGTGCGAATCATTTCAAATTTCGTTCTTTCCATTCGGGTGAACGATCTATCTTCTCAACAGCAACAAGCGAACTTTTGCCTGTTACAATCTTGCTTATCGGGTATATAAAGTGATCTTCCGTCTGTATACCCTGATGTTTCGGATAAATATTTTAGTTCCTACAATGTATATTCTAATCCCTACAATGTAGCTTGAAGGTTCTACAATGTATATTCTAAGTCTTACAATGTAGCTTGAAGGTCTTACAATGTATATTCTAAGTCTTACAATGTAGCTTGAAGGTCTTACAATATATATTCTAACTCCTAGAATGTAGCTTGAAGTTCTTACAATGTATATTCTAAGTCCTACAATGTAGCTTGAAGTTCTTACAATGTATATTCTAAGTCTTACAATGTAGCTTGAAGGTTCTACAATGTATATTCTAAGTCTTACAATGTAGCTTGAAGGTCTTACAATGTATATTCTAAGTCCTACAATGTAGCTTGAAGGTCCTACAATATATATTCTAACTCCTAGAATGTAGCTTGAAGGTCTTACAATATATATTGTAACTCTTAGAATATTTATAGGATATTCTTAAATCCGGCTTGTGCTACCTTGTTTGCAATGAATACTTTTCTTATTATCAATGTATTCCTGCTAAGTAAGGCTACAACTATTTTTCCGGTTATTTATATTGGTCCGAATATCCGTTGATATACTTCCCGTATGATACGACATACAGCGGGGATCTTTCTCCCTTCTCTGTTTTTAGATTCATTTTTCCCGAACCGATATGGAAACCGGCCTGTATTTTCTTGCGGGAAATACCGTATGTCTGTTAGCATTCTGAAACAACTTGCTATGATTTACTATCGATAAACTACTTATTTCTAAATTCGCAATACAAAAATAAAAGGATAAATGGAATTATGCAAATTTTTTCAAGAAAAAATGCATTTATTTTTCGGAGGTAGCTCTATAGTTTCCAGGTGATAAGGTGGGGTAGGGAAGAAGGGGGTGGAAAATGGGGGTTGTAACTGTGGATATTTATGCTGTAAAGCATATTTTTCGGTTTAGGGATAAAAATAGTTAATGAAAAAATAGGCAGTATAGGGGGGAATGTGTAAATTTGGGGCTGAAATAAACAGCTATAAATTTTTAATGAATACAACTTCACACAACAAGATAGTTTCCTTTATTTGGTCGATTGCAGATGATTGTTTACGGGATGTTGATATTCATGATAATAACTGGTTTCTGGTCGACTTGAAAGAGTTGATTAACAGAAAAGATAAAATTTAAATTTCAAGTTGCACTTTTTTAGAGGGGATGGAGTGGCTTTCTCATCCAAATAAACATTCGTATATTTGCTAATAGTTGAATAATCTTATAAATAGATTGTACTTGCTTGGAAGGTAGGGCCTAAAATTTTCTAGCGAATACAAAAATTCTGCACTTTTATAACCAATGACTAAAGAGAACGAAATAGAGCTCGGTCTGATTGAGAAACTCAAAGACCTGAAATACACCTATCGGGAAGATATACGCGATAAGAATAGTCTAGAGCTGAATTTCCGACAGAAATTTGAAGCATTAAACCGCGTTCATCTGACGGATGCGGAATTCAAACGATTGCTTGACGAAATTGTTAGTCCTGATGTGTTTGCATCTTCAAAGCGATTGCGAGCACGAGAAACATTTATTCGTGAAGACGGTACACCGCTACAATATACACTGGTGAATATCAAAGATTGGTGTAAAAACGATTACGAAGTGCTGAACCAACTGCGAATAAATACCAGTAACAGCCATCAGCGATATGATGTAATTCTGTTGATTAATGGCTTGCCTGTGGTACAGATTGAATTGAAGGCTCTGGATGTAAGTCCGCGCAGAGCAATGCAACAAATTGTTGATTATAAAAATGATCCGGGCAATGGCTATACCAATACTTTGCTTTGCTTTATGCAGCTGTTTATTGTAAGCAACCGTGCGAATACACAATATTTTGCCAATAACAACAACCAACATTTTCAGTTTAATGCCGACGAGCAGTTTTTGCCCGTTTATCAATTGGCAGACGTAAACAATAAAAAAATAACCCATCTGCATGACTTTTCCGAAAAGTTTCTGGCGAAATGTACGTTGGGTGAAATGATTAACAAGTACATGGTATTGGTTGCTAACGAACAAAAACTGTTGGTGATGCGCCCCTATCAGATTTATGCAGTAAAGGCGATTGTAGAATGTATTCACGATAACCGGGGGAACGGTTATATATGGCATACCACGGGTAGTGGAAAAACGCTGACTTCGTTTAAAGCATCGACTTTGCTGAAAGACAATCCTGATATTGAAAAATGTTTGTTTGTAGTGGATCGTAAAGACCTCGACCGACAAACCCGCGAAGAGTTTAATAAGTTTCAGGATGGCTGTGTGGAGGAAAATACCAATACCGAAACATTGGTGCGCCGTATGTTATCCGAAGATTATGCCGATAAGGTGATTGTAACTACCATACAAAAGCTGGGCATTGCACTTGATCCGGATCATCGAAAAAACTATAAGGAACGGCTTGAACCGCTTCGCGATAGTCGTATTGTATTTATATTCGACGAATGTCACCGCTCTCAGTTTGGCGAAAACCATAAAGCCATTAAGGAGTTCTTTCCGAATTCACAATTATTCGGTTTTACTGGAACGCCTATTTTTGAAGAGAATTCTACGCAACTGATACGCGAAGGGGAATATGCTTCGTATAAAACCACGGAGGATATTTTTCAGAAGGAATTGCATGCTTACACTATTACTCACGCCATTGAGGATAGGAATGTATTGCGTTTTCATATCGACTACTTTAAACCCGAAGGTGAAAACAAATCGAAGGCGGGTGAAAGCATAGCCAAGCAAGCTATTGTGAATGCTATACTGGAGAAACACGATTCGGCGACCAATAACCGACGGTTTAATGCGGTGTTTGCCACCCAGTCGATAAATGATGCTATTGATTATTACCAGCGGTTTAAGGATGTACAAGCACAAAAACAAGCGGAGTACAGTGACTATGTTCCGTTGAATATAACTTGCGTATTTTCGCCACCCACGCAGGCTCTGGCCAGTGATCCGGAAAATAAAAACGAGAAGAATCTGGCTGATGTAAAACAGCTTCAGGATGATTTGATCAATGAAAAAGAAGATAACAAGCAAGATCCCGAAGGTAAGAAGCAAGCCCTGACGGCCATTATTGCCGACTATAATGAGCAATATCGAACCAATCATACCATCCATGAGTTCGATTTGTATTATCAGGATGTGCAGCAACGCATCAAAGATCAGAAATACAGCAACAAAGATTATCCGCACCGGAACAAGATCGATTTGATTATTGTGGTGGATATGTTGCTGACAGGGTTTGATTCCAAGTCTCTGAATACGCTCTATGTAGATAAGAACCTGAAATATCACGGATTGATTCAGGCATTTTCGCGTACCAACCGTATTCTGAACGATAGTAAACCGTATGGCAATATACTCGATTTCCGTCAGCAACAAGATGCGGTGGATACTGCTATTGCCTTGTTCTCGGGTGAGAAAGATGAAAACAAAGCCAAAGAGATCTGGTTGGTAGACCCGGCACCCAAGGTGATAGAAAAATTTGAAGAAGCGGTAGCAGCTTTACAGGACTTTATGCAAACAAGCGATTTGGTTTGCACGCCCCAGGAAGTGTATAACTTGAAAGGTGATACGGCACGTATCAATTTTATCAACCGTTTTAAAGAAGTACAAAGGCTGAAAACACAACTTGACCAGTACACCGATTTATCTACTGACCAAAAACAGTTGATTGATACCATTCTACCCGAAGATCAATTGTTGGAATTCCGAAGTTCGTATCTCGAAACAGCCAAACAGCTAAAAGAAAAGCGAGATAAAGAGGGTGATAAAGCTAGCCTTGCTGTACAGGAACTCGACTTTGAACTGGTACTTTTTGCTTCGGCTATTATCGATTACGATTATATTATGGGTCTGATTTCCAAGTTTACCCAGAATAAACCGTCGAAACAAAAAATGAGTAGGGAACAGTTGATTAACCTGCTTAGCTCCAGTGCCAATCTGATGGACGAACGCGATGATATTGCTGCCTATATCAAAACACTGGAAGAAGGTAAAGGACTTTCCGAAACCGAAATACGGGATGGTTACCAGATTTTTAAATCGGAAAAGTTTGCTGAAGAGATAAACGAAACAGCTCAAAAGCACGGATTGGAAACTGAAGCCCTGAAAGCTTTTGTAGATGGCATTATCTCCCGCATGATATTCGATGGCGAACAGCTCAGCGACTTGCTCGCTCCGTTAGAATTAGGATGGAAAGACCGTACCAAAAAAGAACTGGCATTGATGGAAGACTTAGTACCGCTCCTCAAAAAATTAGCTCAGGGACACGAAATATCAGGATTGAAAGCGTATGAATAAAGAAAATAAGATAGTGCCGGAGTTGAGGTTTCCAGAGTTTAAGAATAAAGGAGAATGGGCGGAGAAAAAACTTAGATTACTTGCTCAGAAAATTGTTGATAAAAATAAGGATGGACTGATTAATGATGTCTTTACAAATTCTGCAATTGATGGTATTGTAAATCAACGTGATTTTTTCGACAAAGATATTGCAGATAAAAACAATTTAGAAAATTACTACATAGTTGAAGATGGGGATTATGTTTACAATCCGCGCATTTCTAACGTAGCTCCAGTAGGCCCAATATCAAAAAATAAGACAAATAAGGCCGGAGCTATGTCTCCTCTATACACTGTATTTCGATTTTATGATAGAAATAACGCATTCTATGAATATTATTTTAAATCAAATCATTGGTATACAGCTATAAGAAAAGCTGCAAATACAGGTGCAAGGTTCGACAGGATGAGTATAACTGATTCTTTATTCATGGATATTCGTGTATTATATCCTCGACCCATAGAACAACAAAAAATAGCCTCTTGTCTTTCTTCCCTTGATGAGCTAATTAATGCACATAGCCAAAAACTCAATGCACTGAAAGAACATAAAAAAGGGCTGATGCAACAGTTATTTCCTGCTGAAGGAGAAACTGTACCGAAGTTACGGTTTAAGGAGTTTGAGAAGGATGGGGAGTGGGTGGAAACGACGCTGGGAGAAGTTTGTAAATTTGTAAGAGGGCCTTTCGGTGGTGCATTAAAAAAGGAGATTTTTGTTTCAAATGGTTATGCTGTTTATGAACAATCACATGCGATTTACAATATTTTTGATGCGTTCCGGTATTTTATCAATGATGATAAATATAAGGAACTAAAACGTTTTGCAGTAAAAGCAGGTGATATAATAATGAGTTGTTCTGGAACTATGGGTAAGTTTGCAATAATCCCTGAAAATTGCAAACTAGGTGTGATTAATCAAGCTCTTCTAAAATTAACTGTCAAAAAGGGATATTCGATACATTTTATAAAATCAATATTAGAACTACCTGTTAACCAAGAGCAAATTCTATCACAAGCAGGAGGTGGGGCGATTAAGAATGTAGCATCTGTAAGCATTCTTCAAGAAATAAAAATAAAAATACCTCTAATTAACGAACAAGTTAAAATAACTTCTTGTATAACTTCCCTTGATAAGCAAATCACCGCCCAAGCGCAGAAAATAGAAGATTTGAAAGCCCATAAGAAGGGGTTGATGCAGGGGTTGTTTCCGGTGTTAAATGAATAAGCTATGAATAGTACGATTGTTTCCCTTGAAAATCTGGACGAGTTAGTTGGTTATCTGCGTTCTACTGGAAAGAAGAATACATTGCTTTATGCCTATAATGGAACGGGTAAAACACGTTTATCCATGGCATTTAAAGATGCAGGAAAGATGGATAGTATTCCTGATACTTTATATTATAATGCTTTTACTGAAGACTTATTTTCGTGGGATAATGATTTGGATAGTGATAGTAAGCGCGTTTTACTAATCAACAAAGAATCTCGTTTTTTCTCGGGATTAGAAGATTTGGAAATGGAGAGTCGGATTCGTCCTCTTTTGCAACGATATGCAGATTTCAACTTTCTTATTGACTACGATTATAAAGATAAGGAAGAGAAAGAATATTGGGCCGTAAATTTTATTAGAGAGATAAAAGTAAATGGTTCGCCTCAAAATAAAGAATTCATCAAAATATCCCGCGGAGAAGAAAATATATTTATTTGGTGCTTTTTTCTTGCAATAGCACAACTAGCTATTGACCAACAAGAAGATTATAAATGGGTTAAATATATTTATGTTGATGACCCTATTTCATCGTTGGATGATAATAATGCCATTGCAGTTGCCAGTCATTTAGCACAGATGCTTAAAAAACCCGAAAATAAGATAAAGGCTGTGATTTCAACACATCATACACTTTTCTTTAATGTCATGTATAATGAAATGGGCAATGCATTAAAGTTTTTTCTAAGCAAAGGTGTCGTTGAAAATTCATATATGCTAAAGGACACAACAGATACACCATTCTTTCATCATGTTTCATTGCTAAAAGATTTGTACAAGGCTTCTGAAACCGGCAGTTTATATACTTATCACTTTAATATATTACGTAATATACTTGAAAAAACGGCTGCTTTTCATGGATTTAGCAATTTCTCTGAATGTATAAAGAAGCAGGAAGACGATCCTGAAGGAATAGTACATGCTCGTATTATAAATATATTGAGTCATGGTAATTATTCTTTGTTTGAGCCAGTGATAATGATAGATGAGAATAAGGAGTACTTCAAAAGGGTTTTGAAAGATTTCATGAACAATTACAAATTTAACTCTGAGTTATTTTCAGAATAAAAATAAAGAACACGTCTAAAATGACCGTACAAGAACAACAACAATTAGGAAAAACCCTTTGGGGAATCGCCGATGATTTGCGTGGCGCAATGAATGCCGATAATTTCCGTGATTACATGCTTTCGTTTCTCTTCCTACGCTACTTGTCGGATAATTACGAAGATGCAGCGAAGAAAGAACTCGGAAAGGATTACCCAGAGACAGATTCAGATGTTATATCTAAATTTGGCGTAACCACACCACTTCAATTGTGGTATGAAGGGAATCTCGAAGATGTTGAAGAATTTGAAAAGCAGATGCGTCGCAAAGTTCATTACGTAATTGAACCTCAATATTTGTGGAGTAGTATTTATGAAATGGCTCGTACGCAAGACGGTGAATTATTACATACGCTTCAGGAGGGATTTAAATACATTGAAAACCAATCATTCGACAGTACTTTTCAGGGCTTGTTTTCTGAAATAAATCTGAATTCAGAGAAACTGGGTAAGAATTATGAAGAACGTAATAGTATCCTTTGCAATATTATCACAAAGATTGGTCAGGGCATTGCTCAATTTACTACCGATACCGATATATTAGGTGATGCATATGAATACCTGATTGGTCAGTTTGCAGCAGGTTCGGGTAAAAAAGCAGGTGAGTTCTACACGCCACAACAAATATCTACCATTCTTTCGGGAATAGTTACGTTGGATAGCCAAGACCCAAGTACAGGTAAAAAGAAAAAACTGGATAAAGTAATGGATTTGGCCTGTGGTTCGGGTTCGTTGTTGCTTAATGTGCGTAATCAATTAGGCAAACACGGAGTAGGCAAGATTTACGGTCAGGAAAAGAACATTACTACCTATAACCTTGCCCGTATGAATATGCTACTACACGGGGTAAAAGATACGGAGTTTCATATTCATCACGGCGATACCTTGCTCAACGATTGGGACATACTGAATGAAATGAATCCCGCCAAGAAAATGGAGTTCGATGCGGTAGTAGCCAATCCACCTTTTAGCCTTCGTTGGGAACCTACTGATGCACTGGGCGAAGATTTCCGCTTTAAAAACTACGGTCTGGCACCCAAGTCGGCAGCCGACTTTGCTTTCCTGTTGCATGGTTTCCACTTCTTAGGCAAAGAAGGTACTATGGCTATTATTCTACCTCACGGTGTTTTGTTCCGTGGCGGAGCTGAAGAACGTATTCGTACCAAATTACTTAAAGACAATCATATTGATACGGTGATTGGTTTGCCATCCAACTTGTTCTTTTCTACAGGTATTCCGGTTTGTATTCTGGTATTAAAGAAGTGTAAGAAACACGACGGTGTACTGTTTATCAATGCCAGTGAATATTTTGAAAAAGGGAAACGTCAAAACCGCCTGCGGGAAGGAGAAGATGGAGAACCCAATGATATACGGAAAATCGTAGAAACTTATCAGTTCAGAAAAGAAGATGATAAACGCTATTCCCGTCGCGTATCGATGGAAGAAATAGCGAAAAACGATTACAATCTGAATATCTCCCGTTATGTAAGTACGGCTGTTACAGCGAAAGAAATTGATCTAAAAGCTGTGAATGAAACCTTGGTTGATTTGGAAGAAAAAATCAGAAAAGCTACTGAAACGCATAATGGTTTTTTGAGAGAGTTGGGGTTGAAGGAATTGCCGGGAAATTCAGGTAGAGAATAAAGAATAAAAACAGGAATAAAACAGCGCATTAATTACATATGAAATTCGGTAAAACAATTAAGATTTTTCTGATTGATGGAGATTCCAATGGTCGGATGAGTTGTGAACTATCCAATTGGTCGGGGAAAGCCTATAAAATTCCACGTATCAAGATAAAAGATTGTGCAGACCGGGATGATCTGACAAAAACAGGTGTGTATCTGTTGTTCGGAAAAGATGAAGAAGGAAAAGACCTGGTTTATATTGGTGAAGCAGAGTCAATATTAAAACGACTCAATCAACATCTTACCCAAAAAGATTTTTGGAATGAATCTATTGTGTTTCTGAGTAAAGACAATAACCTGAATAAAGCGCATATTAAATACCTTGAAAATAGGCTTCACGATATTGCCAAGTCGGCAAATCGCTATAAGGTTGAGAATTCAGTTATTCCTACCCAGTCGTCCATATCCGAATCGGATACTGCGGAAATGGAAGAGTATATCGAACACGTAAAGATGCTTGTCAGCACGCTGGGTCATAAAGTCTTTGAAGAAAAGCGCGAAGTAAAACCCAAGAAAGATCAGAATATCTTCTATATAAAGGCTGCCCGAGGGGCGGATGCACAAGGGGAGCGGACTTCCGATGGTTTTGTGGTGTACAAAGGTTCTGTAGCTGCGGATTCGACCACAAGCTCTATGGCAAATTCGTCCTTGAGATTAAGACAAGCACTCATTGATAATGGAGACTTACAAGTGGTAGAGGGTAATTACGTGTTTACCGAAGATTATATCTTCAGCAGCCCAACCACCGCAGCCGTTATAGTTATGGGGCGTAATGCCAACGGACTGGTGGAATGGAAACTGGCAGATGGCAGAACGTTGAAAGAATATGAAGCGTTGTAAGAAGATCCTTTTTTAACTAAGCCTATTGACAAAACACTATGATTTCAACAACCATTGATGAAGTATTTACGCTGACAGAGCAAATCGGATTATTTCAACAAGAATCTGATATAAATAATTTTAATGAGGCTAACAGCCTTTCAGTCTCTTTTATTGAGCGCTATAAAAAACTAAAAAAGGAACAGCCTTATCATATTAATGTAATTGATTTATTGAGAGCGAACGAAAATGCTCATAGCAGGATATTACTTCACCTACTCAAACAGAATGTAAACGGGAAATATGAAATATTGGAAAGCTTTCTCCAGACTTTATTTCCAAAGTTTAATCATACGATAGAAAAGCCTAAACTTACATCGGAAAAACATCGAATAGATTTGCTAGTGCAAGAGAGAGGTAAATATGCCATCATATTTGAAAATAAAATTCACGACGCAGTCATTCAAAAAAATCAAATAGCCCGCTATATTGATAAAATGAAAGGCTTAGGGTATTCCGAAAAACAAATATACGTGCTATATCTGCCGCCAAATGATTCCAATCATCCAAATGATTGCTGTTGGAAACTAGAACAATCGCATTGCAAAGAATGTGACCGGATAAATATACCTAGCAAGTGTATTGAGGGAGAATCCTACTTACCTGCTTTCGAAGAGCGTTATTCCCATTTGACTTTTAGAGATGATATTTTACTCTGGCTAAAGAGCGATGTTCTCCCAAATTGCAGAATCAAGGACGGCTATTTACAGTCAACAGTAGTACAATACATTGACCATTTGGAAGGATTATTTGATATAAGAGAAATAAATAAAAAAATGAATATGGAACTTCAGGATTACATTAAACAGACATTGAAATTTGAGGAAAAACCGGAACACAATTTGGTGTTGGTAAAGAATAAGATTGACGACTTGAATAAAGTCATTAATCAACTAAATAGCCTGAAGGAGAGAACTGAAAATGATTGTTGGGAACAATGGCAAAATCAACTTCGCACCGATTTTCCACACTATAAAGTTATAGATTGCAAAGGCGAATCAAAGAAAAATATACTTCGCAAAGTTGGTGTTATCATTGAAACCAAAGGTCTGAAATTTTCCGTATTAATTGAAAAAGAAGTAAATATCTACTATGGAATAGGGCGTCATTATAGTAGCGAAACTCTCATAACAAAAGTTTCAGATTTAGTAGCACCCGTTCTTGACGAGTTAAGTGGCTTTGAACGTACGGAGTGGTGGTATGGTTGGAAATACACATCGTTTGAAAATGGATATATGCGATTAAAAGCATTGATTAAGGAAGTTGAGAAATCCTGTATGGGTTAATCCCCTGACGGGGAATTGATCAAGATATTCTATGTTTTCTATGGATATAAAAGTCCTAACGGACTAATGTCAACGATTAATTGCCAATTGGACATCGTTTGTTTATTCCTCTTATCAACCATTTGCAGTATTATGTTGGGCTTACAGCCCGCAATCTTATTCCCCAAGGCTTCACCTTGGGCTGGTCTATGTTAGCCTTTCAGGCTGTACTTTCGGTCTACAAACATTCATCCATGTATTCTTCTTGTAAACTAACTAAAAGCCCCGTTGAATCAATCAATTCAACGGGACTTTTTTAGCAGTATATTTGACAATGTTCTACAATTCCGGTTTATATTCCACAAATGCTTCCATGGCTTCGTAGGAGGCAAGTCCCAGGCTGTTGTACAATCTGGCTGTTGCCTGATTTCGTTCTTCGGCCCGTTGCCAGAACAAGCGTTCGTCGTTACCCAGGAATGGGGCACTTTCCATTTGCGACTGGTGTTTCAGAACGGAATTCCGTTTTTTGCGAAGTTGTTCCGGACTAATAGGTACTGCCATCTCGATATGGTCTATTTCCCATTCGGCCCAGGCACCGCGGTACATCCATATACGACATTCTTTCATCCATGCTTTGTCTCTCAGTTCGTGAATGGCAGCCAATGCAGCATCCAGACAAACTTTGTGTGTTCCGTGCGGATCGGCCAAATCGCCTGCAACAAAGATCTGATGCGGTTGTACTTCGTCTAACAAAGCAATTACTTTGACGATATCGACATCCGATAGTTTTCCTTTTTGTACTTTACCCGTTTCGTAGAAGGGAAGATCGAGAAAATGCACGTTCTCCGGTTTGATACCGATAAATGTGCAGGCAGAGCGTGCTTCTTCGCGTCTGATCTGTGCTTTGATATAGAGCACATCCTGCGTGTCGCAATCGCCTATTTGTTTAGTCTCTTTCAGGAAGTGAAGGATGCCGGCATATTTTTCTCTGGTGCTCTCGTTTTGTGGATCAAATCTGTCGAGCACATTCAGCATCAGCGACACATAACGAATCACCTCTTCATCGCCCACGGCAATGTTTCCCGAAGTCTGATAAGCCACATGTACATCATGATCCTGATCAACCAGTCGCTGCAAGGTGCCACCCATCGAGATCACATCATCATCGGGATGCGGACTAAATACCAGTACACGTTTGGGGTAGGGTGTTGCCCGTTCCGGACGATTGCTATCGTCGGCATTGGGTTTACCGCCCGGCCAACCGGTAATAGTGTGTTGCAGGTCGTTGAATATTTTGATATTGACATTGTATGCCGAGCCATACTGGGCTAAGAGTTCATCCAGTCCGTGCTGGTTATAATCCTTATTGGTCAACTTTAAAATGGGTTTGTCGGTCTGAGCACAAAGCCACACAATGGCGCGACGGATAAGCATATCATTCCACTCGCAGGGACCTACTAACCACGGATGGCTGATGCGGGTGAGTTGCTGGGCTGCACTCAGATCAATGGCTGCCATGGCGTTTTTATGCAACTGAAGGAAAGATGCCGGCACATTATCGTCCACTTTTCCTTCAATAATTTCTTTCAGAATACTCGATTTATGTTCCCCCCAAGCGAGTAATACCACCTGTTTGGCATTGAGTAAGGTGGACAGCCCCATGGTTACTGCGCTGTCCGGAACTTCGGAGATGGAGCTATAATAATGTTTCAGATCGCGCTGCGATTCATTATCGAGCAGCATAAGTCTGGTGAGTGTACTAACCTGAGATCCCGGTTCGTTGTAGGCAATGTTTCCTACCAGTCCCACGCTGACCAACACTAAATCCAGGCCATCGTTTTGCTCAATCAGTTCTTCGTAATGCCGGCAAAAATCATATACATTGCTGCGGTTCACCGTAGAATCGGGTGTATAAAAGTTTTCGGCATTGAAGTCCACTTTGTCCAGCAGGTGTTTGCGTATCAGTCCGGCATTGGAGTGCATCTCCCGATCGTGAATAGGGAAAAACTCCGAGACATTAAATACCACCACATCGGCAAAACTCAATCCCTCTTCTTTGTGCAGGCGCACCAGTTCATCGTACACTCCAAGGGGTGAGAGTCCTCCCGATAAACCCAGGATACAGCGTTCGCCCTGTTTCTCTTTTTCGCGAATCAGGGTAGCTATGTTTTGTGCAATAAAGCTTACCCCTTCGTTTGCTTCCGCAAAAATACGGGTACGCAGTTTTTCATATCGTGTTTGTCGAAGACTTTCTATCATGTCATTCGACCGGTAGTAACGTTCCGGAGTGCGTTCCAGCGTTATCTTTGAACTTAAATCGTATTTCATATCTTTTTAATTTTGTCTATTGTCTATTGTCCATCGTCTTTACTCTTTGTTCTTTTGTCTTTTGTCTTTATTCTTTGCTCTTTATTCTTTTGTCTTCTAAATCCCCTCAAATCTTCTCAATCTCTTTAAAATACCGGTATGTACCGACTTTTAATTCATAGGTTGAAGCTTCGTCGCATACAATGATGCCCCGTTGGTGTAACTGTAAGGCTGTGATGGTCCACATATGATTTACCGAACCTTCCACAGCTTGCTGAACAGCCAACGCTTTGTTGTGTCCGTTCACCATAATTACGACTTCATGCGAGTCCATAATAGTTCCGACTCCTACTGTTAGTGCCAACTTGGGAACCAGGTTCACATCGTTATTGAAAAACCGTGAATTAGCGATGATGGTATCTTGCGTCAGGGTTTTTATGCGGGTGCGTGAATGTAAGGACGATCCCGGTTCATTGAAAGCAATGTGACCGTCGGCACCTATTCCGCCTAGAAACACCTGAATGCCTCCCAACGCTTTTATTTTTTGTTCGTAAGCTTCACATTCAGTTTCCAGATCGGGGGCATTACCATCCAGCAGGTGTGCATTCTCCGGAAGAATGTCGATATGGCTGAAAAAATTATCCCACATAAAACTGTGGTAACTCTGCGGATGAGCTTTGGGAATGCCAACATATTCGTCCATATTAAAGGTAACTACATGCTTGAACGAAACCTGTCCCTGATTGTACATCTCGATGAGTTTTTTGTAAGTACTCAGTGGGGTAGATCCGGTTGGCAAGCCTAATACAAACGGACGTTCGGCTGTAGGGGCAAAACTCCGTATTTTGGTGACAAGGTAATTGGCCACCCAGGTAGATATTCCTGAATAATCAGGTTGAATTATTAATCGCATCTTATTTTATTTAAATAAATTAGTTCGATAAATGAAAGGTCTTTGTTCTGTTGACCTCTAAGTAATACAAATCAGGTGTTGCGGACATAATTCGATTGTTTCTGCGAATCAGTAATTGAAGTCGTCTTGACTTTTTTATAATGTCGCACCTACGGAGCTATTGTCTCGTTAAAACTGATATTTTCTACCATAATATAGCTCCTAATGGAGCATTTTAAAAGCTTCGTAGAAGCGATATTATGGTAGTCAAAATTATATAGTATCTGTCTAAGCTCCGTCGGAGCGGCATTATGTCATCATTAAAAAGTCAAGACGAACTCGTTGAAGAAAATAGTCCGTAGGACTTATATATACATAGAATAGACAAATGTGCCTGTTTATTGTCCGTAGAGCTTGTCCCGATCTATCGGGAACATTCACATTTACCTTGTTTATCCCCTACGGGGAATTAGTTGTATCTGTTTGCATTTTCTATTGATATGTATTCCCTATGGGAAATAACTCATTACAACTGGAATGTGTATAGATGTAATTCCTGATTCACATTATTTATCTATATCCTTTAACACTCCTTGCAGGGTTTATGTTCTCCAAAACCATTTAATTCGGGTAAAAAACATGGTAACCAACACGGCAATTGCCGTAAGAATAATGCCCCGCAGAAAGCCCAGTCCCACATTCAGACTAAGGTATTTGAGTAAGGGGGTTATTCCCAGTAAACCCGCAACAGGCATAATAAACAAATCGCCGGCCACATAAGCAATCATGGGGTTTTGCCCCGACATAACTAAAAACTTAGTACTACGCACGCATCCATAAAAGTCGCAGATGATATTCAGTGCCAACAGCGCCATAAATGCGAGCCCCGAAGTTACAAAATAATAGCTGTAACTCGGTGGATCTTTTTTTATTCCTCCTTCGTATGATTCAAAACAAAGCCCGAGGAACAACAAATAAGCCCCTGCATAAAATAAGTTCTTCCATAATTGCTGGTTAAAGCCCTCTTCTTTGTGAAGAAGAAAATAACCGATACCCAATAGCGCAGCGGTAACCACTAAGTTGGCAACTAACAATCGACAATACAGAAAATAGAGGTTTGACACAATAAGGACAATAGTCAATACCAATAAAAGTCCCGACAGTTTGCGGTCGTTTTTAAATTGGATGCCCCCTCCGGTATTGCGTTGATTCATCCATTCCAGCAGATATTCTCCGGCAAAACTACCAGGAATGACAATAAAGAGGTATTTCAGATAGGTGAATTTATACATCCACGGAAAGGGTGTGAAATTGAACAGTGCCTGAGCCCATGAGCTTTCTACACTTGATGATAGTAAAATAGCCATTAAACAAAAGAGCACAGCAATACGCGCCCAACGGTTCTTTTTGGTCAGGGTATAAACGATAGAACCAAAAACAGCCATGTTGGCAAGTAGCAGAATGATGATATTGCTGGAATCCAAACTCCAGGTTCTGCCTCCGGCATATTGTACGGTTATCATAAGCAGAAAAGCCAAACCGTAGGCTGATAGTTTAATGACCCTGTGTCCCCATACAGGCATCTTCAACGGAATGCGCATAAACATGGGAAAAAGCAGTGCAAAGGCTACTATGGCAAGACCCCATGCGCGTGGATCCTGAGGGGAACTTAGCATATAAGGATAAAAGTGCTCGATGAAAATGGCAAAGAACGTGAGTTGCAATCCGCGCAGTACAGCATCCCAAACCATTCTAAACTGGCTTTCGCCTCTCTCCATCTTTTTGCCAATGGAAAAAGGAAATGCTGCTCCCATAGCAAAAAGAAAAAAAGGAAAAACCAGATCGACCCACGTGAGCCCCGACAAAGCAGCATTGTAAATATGTGTTGGAGGGGGCGTTTGGGTATGATACATCCAGCCCGGAAGTATTTCGGGTGCAACGGTTGCCGATAGTACCATCGTGATGATGGCGTATCCTCGCAAAGCATCCAGTGCAAAAGCCCGTTGACTTGTTTCTTTATTTTTCATTCCTCGTGTTTTAGTAATCAAAGGGCTGTATCAAAAGCCTTGTTTAGAACGCAAATGACGCAAAATGCACAAACTAACGCAATCTTATTGAATTAAAATTCAGCAAATCATATTCAATTGCACAAATCTTATCTGCGAAAATTTGTGTTGTTTGCGTCATTTGCGTGCTTTTGATACAGGCTCTGACATTTATTTTGTGCTACTCTTACTTTTAGAAGCAGGCTTCAAAGCACCTCCGGCAATCATGCCTTCTTCAATTTCTTTCCACAAATTTTTGTTGATAATGTGTACGATATCAAAGACCATCAGACCATCGGAAGCTTTCAGATTCATTTCAATAGCTTTTGGTAGCTTGGCCGGATTTGAGTAAAACTGATCAACAAGAATACCACCCATAAATTTATTGTCTTTCAGAATGGTTCTTAAATGTGCACATGAACCTTCCACACAATACCATGTTCCGGATTGAGCCTGACTATCGGTTTCATTCCAAATGCTGTGGTTGTTTTTATGATACTCTTCAATGGTAATGTCGGTATAATAACTTCCGGTCATATAAAAGTCGAGCAAATCGCCGTAAGCAAAGTTTTTATATTCTGGCGTTGCCCAGTCAAAGTCTTTGCTCGGATCGTATTTGTTACTGGCAAAGTTTACACCCACTTCGTAATACGAAGGATACCAGGCTCCGGTATAAGTTCCAAATAAAATGTTTTTATTCACCGATTTTACTTCTTTACGAGCCAATGCAAAAAAGTCGTAAATGTTCTTGGTGCGCCATTCCACCCATTTCAGGAAATACTTTCCGCGTTCAGGAACATATTTACCTGCATCATTTTTCTTCCAGGTAAAAATATCGGTAGGGAAATTAGCCACCTTCTCGCCAATATATTCTTCAAATTTGCTTCTCGACAAATCGGAGAAATCGGCACTGATTCCATCATAACGGGCACGATCCAATACAATCCCATCCAGCTTCGGGTATTTTGTAACAATCTCTTTCATGATGTTCAGAATGTATGTTTGAAACTCCGGAATGATCGGGTTTACCATGGCACCGTATTTTTGTTTTTCCTGTGTAATAGGAATAATTCCTTTTTCGGGTGTATACACCATAGAAGCCCATTCCGGATGTTTTGAATAAATAATTCCACGATCGAAATAGTTATGACCGGCTACAAACACATTGAGTTCTGCCTGAACTTTCAACCCTAATTCATGACCCTTCTTGATAAAGCGACCCAGGTAATCAAAATTACTTCGTTTTGCGCCCTGCCATTCTTCCATGCGGGGAGCATAAGCACTTTCGTAAAGCACTTCGCCGGTGATAGGGCGAACATCAACAATGACCTGTGTAAAACCAAGTGATTTTAATTTGGTCAGGTAAAAATCGATGGTGTCCGGACTACTGAATCGGGCAAAATTGGCTTCACCGTCAATCCACATGATTGATTCTTTATTTTGCGTTACTCCTTTTTTCTTTGCTGCATGAGAGCTGAGTGATATGGTGAATAATATCGCCATTAAAAATACTAGTTTTTTCATATTTGTCATTCTGTTTTTTTATTTATACTTGTTTTTGTCATTTCATTTTAATATTGCCCGAAAAGGCGATGCAGGGATACCCGCATTATTGCATAGATTTCCTTCTTTGTAATTGCGAAAACAATAGCGAACTTCCTTGGGAACTGCAATGGTTTCGTTCCATACTTTCACGATGGACGAGCCACCAATGATTTCGGCATGTGCGGGAAGAAATTTTCCGTCGGCTCCGGCAATTTCGAATCCTTTCAGTTCTTCATTCTCGGGTATCATACCATCTTCGCCATAGTCGAACTGAACTTCTACTGTTTTATCGTTCAGCTTACAACTATTATAGATAGGTCCGCTGTATGCAATTCCGTCTATGCCGTAAGTTTTGGCCAGTGCCCAATAAGCCAACCGTTCGCCAACCTTTATTTTGTAAGGCGGGTGAATAAAGATCTCGCTTCCGGCATCGGTGGTGGTAACCATGCCTACGTTCGGCACTTCTTTCATCAATTCCAGTTGTGCCTGACGAAACCACGCCCAGTCCAACTCGTCTTTGTTGCCCGATTGCCAGGGTGCTATTTGTACATAATAAAAAGGCAGATCGGGTGAGCGGAAAAACCTTCTCCATTGTGCCACCAGTGCCGGGAAAAGCTTTTTGTACAATGCCGGTTCGTTGCTGTTGGCTTCGCCCTGATACCACAGTACCCCTTTGACGGGAAAGCCTTCGAGCGGTTGTACCATTGCATTATGGAGTAGGGTAGGAGTTCCGTTGGGATAACCGAATTCTTTATTTTTCAATACCGAAAGATCCACTTCCGGAATGCCTGCCAGCGTTTCTTTGTCCATCCAGGCCTCAATCTTGGAAGCACTCCAGGAGCAATGTACCAGTCCTACCGGCACTCCCAGAATTTTCTGTAACATATTTCCGAAAAAATAGGCTGTAGCACTAAAGGTAGAAACTTCTTTGGGCGAGCTCAGGCTCCAATGTCCCTCTACATCTTCTTTTGGCGTAGTACTCCAGTCGTTTTTTACGGTAAACAATCGTAGCGGACGATTGGGATCGGCCGAAGCAATATAGGGTTGAGAACCAAAGACCGGTTGACCGCGAAATCCTTTGACGGGCATTTCCATGTTCGACTGTCCGGAGCAAAACCATACTTCGCCAATGAGAATGTTTTTCAATTCAAGCGTTTCACCGTCGGAAATAGAGATGCTAAACGGACCACCGGCAGCCGGTGTCCGAATTGCTGCACTCCAATGTCCGGATGCATCGCTCTTTGTTTTAATATTGCCTTTACTCCACGATGCACTCAGCGTAACAGCTTTTCCGGCAGTTGCCTTTCCGTGAAAATGAACTTCCGATTGTTGCTGTAACACCATGTTATCGCCCAATATAGATGGAAGCGTTACTTTGGCTTGCGCAATGCCTGTGCAAAGTAAGCATGCAATGATTAGTCTTGTTTTATTTCTGTTATTCATCTTTTGAACTTATATTTTCTTTTATCAATATCCGCTTTGTTGCCTAATAGCACGCAAATAACGCAAAATGCGCAAATTAACGCAATCTCATCAAACGCAATCTCATCAAATTGGAATTCTGCAAATAATATTCTACTTTACAAATCTTATTTGTGAAAATTTGTGTTGTTTGCGTTTTTTTGCGTGCTTTTGACACAGCCACTTTGTGATCCTTTTGTGGTTTTATCTTTTGATTAATAATCATATTTTATTTAAATACACCTGACCAAACCGATCGGTTACTTTAATCTCTATTTTAGCCCCTTTTTTCTGTGGAGTGGCACGGAATAAATGATCGGTAGGGTTAATCGTGATCCAATCGTATTTTACCTTTTCCCTGTCGGCACACAATGCTTCGGCTTTGGGATCATTGCCCGTATAGTGAATCATCTCACCTTTATTTACGCCGTCTTCTATCCATTCCACTTTCCAGTTTTTATCCCAGTTCCACACATTGGCTATTACGTCGTTCGGATATTGAGATGAAGCTCCAACCGGATAGGTACGCATCTGATATTCTTTAGCATACCCCGCACTTTTATAATACCATTTAACCTTATTTCCATCTACTTCGTAGACTCCATATCCACGGGGTGTTCCGTCTAAACCGATATCGCCTCTCCACCAGATTCCGCATACTGCACCGGTGATATGTTCCATTAAATTGGAAGAGTAAACCAGGTTCCGGTTGTAATGCATGTGACCGGAAATGATATGCGCCTGATAAGGTTTCAATATTTCGTGAAAAGCTCCGGCATTTACCATCTGGTCGGCAATGGCACTGTAGTTATATTCAAACGGAACCTGCTTTTCCTGTAATTGCGAAGGAATATGCATCACCACAAACACGGGTGAGCCTTTGGCAACATACGAAAGATCCTGCTCTAACCAATGAAATGTTTTCTCGTCGATATAGCCCATGTAGAAATAGTCTCTTCCCAGAAAAAAGTTGTCGTTCAAAACAATATAATGCGCTTTACCTTTATTGAAGGAATAGTAGGTCGGACCAAAATACTTCTCAAAGGTTTTATACGATGTTTCAAATGTCCGTCCATAATAATCCATATCATGATTACCTATGGCCCGGTACACCGGAATGTTCAAAACACTTGCCGCTTTGATATAACCGGGGTATAAGGCGGGTGTATCGCCCACTATATCGCCGCAGTCGACACTGAAAACGTCCTTACTTTTTGATTCTTGGTTGATCAGTTCGGCACAATCTGGCAGCATTTTTTTGTATGTTTCCAGACAATCGTTGTCGGTCAACTGTACGTCGGCTTGTGCCAGAAATACATGTTTTGTGTCGTCCTTTGTATTCTTTGTAAGTCCGAAATTATACGTTCCGGTATTTGTATCAATGTTCTGATAAAAAACAGGAATGGAGTTTTCTACTCGGGTCAGATAACCTGCCGGCGTGGAGATATAAATAAAAGTAGCTTTGTCGGAAGAAAGTTTATAATTACCTGCCGCATCTGTTTGGGTACAACTGATGCCATCGCTCACCACTACATTGGCAATGCCATTGCCGTTGCATGTCACCCGTCCGTTCAATTCCCGCTGCTGTGCCAACAAACTTCCGGTTGTCAGCAGGCATAAAAAGATGAGAGTGAGAGTTCTTAGTTGATTAATATGTTTCATTTGTCACTTGTTTTATATGCTATTATTCTTTCGATATAGAGTTTATTGCCCGATGAATGGATATTCTTATCTTCTGAAACAATGACTTTCAGGGTATGTTTGCCATTCTTTAATCCGAACTGATGAAACAGGTAGGCTCTGTTTACATCGTATTTTCCGGCTTCTTCGCGGTAGTAAGTATCGATTTCTTTTATAAACCGATTGTCGATATACACTTTTGCTTTGCCGGCATCCACGTTCCAGCTTCCAAGTAATGATACGCCTGTTCCGGTGAAATCAATTTCTACTGTAGCTCCCGACATGGTGGCTAAGGCATATAAATCATTATCGCCATCGCCGTATACGAAGTCTTTCCAGTTGCTATCGAATTTCCAGTTGTCTTTGTCTTTTACCTGCACCTGATAGTTCATTCGGATGTTTCTGAATCCTTGTTCGAGCTTGGGTGCTACCGGTTTTTGCGACTTTATAAAATAAGAATCGCTACCAACCGAGCCTCCGTTATTCTTTACGTTTTCGGCTATAAAAACCAAAGTCTGTTGTACCGCTTTATTGTACGAATAGCTGGTGTACAAAAAGTTTTTATCTGCAATTTGCGGAATATAGGATTTCAACTCATCGGGAATGGCTTTGTATCCGTGAATCAAACCCAACACTGCTGCTGCGTTAGATGTGTTACAATCGGTATCCTGTCCGGACCGGATGGTGATTTCCATTGTTTTCCTAAAATCGCCACCTCCATAAAGCAGACCGATGGTAACAAAGGCGCCATTCAGTTTTGCATCAATGTCGAAAGTATGATAAGGTGCACAAATGTCTATATCGCCCCACTTGTGTTGAATTTTCTCCCAGGCTTTTTTCCAGTCGGTGGGGTTCTGATGGTAAGCGGCAAGTACATCTTTTATACACAAGGCATAGGTGCTTTGCTGCGGAATAGACTTCACTGCATTCGTTATTATACTTTCAATATTCTCATTATTATATGCCAGAGCGTGTATAGACGAAAGATACATGCCACCGTACATGCCGTCGCCGTATGCCATAATGGAACCAACTCTGCGACATAGCTTATTGGAAGACTGTGGCATGCAGGGATTGATAAATCCGATAAAGTCAGACTCTATCTGAAAGTCAATATCATCGGCATGCATATTGTTTTCAGGCTTTCCGGCTTCTCCTACCGGAATATGATCAAAGTAATTCTTCCGGCTTTGCAGGTTTGCATGACACAAAGGAAAACCTGCATTCGCAAAGTTCCTGACTAAAGAATCAACAGGAGCGTCAAGCCCGAGTTTTTCCATAGTCATCATAAAGCTTAACTGACCATAAATGTCATCTTCCAGCAATGATTTTTCAACCTGTTGCGGAGTCCATGATATATCTCCGGTGTACATCACTCCGGTGGCTTTGAACTCCATCGCCCTTCCGTACATTACCCCGATCATTTTACCAGCCCAGGCTCCCCGCACTTTATCTTCTACTTTCTCCTTCGATAGGGTCACAATCTGTTGCCCGTCTACCACCGAATAGCTTGTTGCAACCAGCAGAAAGATCAATATGGATAATATTTTAAATGTTTTCACGTGTCGTGCCCTTTTTCGAATATTGAATAATATACATTGGTATAATTCTGGTTAGAATTAGTACAAAACTGATTAGAATTGTACTAATACTAACTAGAGTTGGAAAATAAATAACCGGTAGCCACCGCTACAGATTCAAAATCAAAACAATCTATTTTTTATACGCACTAATCGTTGTTTTTATATCATCATACAGTTGCACTCCAAACTGATTGTATTGTGGATCATCAATGTGTACTAAATCGAACAACATGATACCACCCGTATGATTTAAAATAGTTGAAATGGCGGTGGTCATATTGCTTTTGTCAGTCCATTGGGTATTTCCCATATCCACACCTCCGTAATATCGGGAGGCTAGCAGGCCTGTTGCACTCTTCAGCACTATGTCCGTTCCCGATAATTCTCCGTTTACCGTCCACCAACCTGTTCCGGTTATGGTGCTGGTGTAATTCCCTGTATAAAACTGATCCAACTCTTCGGCATATCCGGTGTTTTTATATGTGGAAGTTGCCCATTCATAATCTTTGGATGCATCGTAATTGCTACTAGCCCAATTCACTCCCACAGTATAATACGAGTCGTACCATGCTCCGCTATAGGTGCCGAATACGATATTGGGTTTTACCGCTTTCAGGTCTGCCCGCATCTTATGTACAATACTTTTGATATTCGATGCTCTCCATTCGAGCCATTGGCGTCCGTACGTTCCTATTTCTTTTACTCCTGTGCCTACA